>ENA-ORDA01000022-ORDA01000022.1-marine-metagenome-genome-assembly--contig:-NODE-22-length-144863-cov-9.044479_pt1 | contig 144863 bp, 121 predicted proteins | sample MGYA00237778_ERZ508506 | MGnify/ENA primary metagenome ERZ508506 (study PRJEB26177, sample SAMN06267891) | marine metagenome | isolation source: Monterey Bay, California, USA | place: Pacific...
AAATATTTTCGAGTAAAATTATATAATTAATAAATTTATTTAAATACTGACCGGCCAAAAGTTATCCCTCTATAAGGCAGACAGACGCCGACAATTGACGCCCAGCCCGACAGCCTGGATTGTTCGATGGTACAAGGTCAAGTTTTTCTAATTCATCAACCTCCACGTTTTTATCATATGAGTCGTACAAAGTATTTAAGTCTTTTGCCTTGCCCCCAATGCTTTTCAACACGATTTTCAGCTTGATATCCGCATCAAACCGCAAACTCTTAGGATTTTTCAATGAAAACCCATCGGAATCTTGACTTGAAAAGGCCAAAGCACTGGGATTGCCTTCAGCAATTAATGTGTTTTCCTGGATGATGCTGCCCGATAAGATTTTGGGTTTGTTCAGAAAGCTCAAAATACTTCCTAATGCGTTATTTAAATTGGTTTCCTGATCGCTCAAGCCAACGGTATTTCCATATGCTTGCTGCACAACATCTACAGTAAAACCAGAGGGAAAGAGCAATCTATAGTTTTTTCGATCAGATCCAATCAGGGTAAGCCCAGCGATCGTTACTGGAACATCCCGCGCAACGTCAGCCGTCAAAACGTAACCTACAGCAGTCCCTGCAAGGCTAACATTATCTTTTTCATAAGGAGCAATTCTAGGATTGCCTTCTAGACCGAAGCTAGAATCTTTAGAATATACAAACGACGGTGGTCTCACACCCGTAACGCTCAACGCTTTCGCCGTGATCGAGGCCTCAACATTCTGCGTATCGGCCAGCGTGTAATTGCGCGCCAGACCCCCATTCGCAACATCGCCAAGCGTGTAGCGCACCGTCGTGTTATAAGTGCCAACATCCGTACCGATCAGCGCTGTAGCGCTGGCCGTGGCTGTAACCCTCTCATTTCCCACAAAGCCCGATAAATCCCCCAGCGTGACCGAGCCCGCGCTGTTCGTCCCATCATAAGTCTTATTCAAAATGCTCACACCCGTAACGCTCAACGCTTTCGCCGTGATCGAGGCGATAGACCCTGAGGATTCAGCTATCTGATAGCCATACACTTCGACGCCATTATTGCTCCAACTGCCTTTTGCACGCGTGAGCGAAACATTTATATTTTCGCCTACATTCTGTGAAGCCAGTACACCCGTGGTGGGTTTGCTCAAGGTTACAGTATCGCCATCAACCGCCCCCGTGATGGCTCCATAATTTGCCTCGGTCAGCGTGGTGATGTTGCTTGATCCATCATATGTTTTAGAAGCGCTATCGATGAGGGATGAACTGAGGGTCGGTGCTAGGGTATAAAGAAACCCATTTTCAGACCCCTCCACGCTCGTGGTGCCATAGATCGCATTATATTGCTTGAAACCATATACAAGGCCGCCGCGGGTATCCCCCGTTGAAAGATCAAACGGATCTTCGTTTGCCGACCAGACGAGCCATCGGCCAGAATTTGCTGATAAGGCTGCGGCGCCAGCCTCATTTTGAAAAGATTGTCCGGATAAAACGATCGCATCGCCGCTGCCGGATGCGGTCAGCGCGCCGGAGTTTAAAACGATTCCACTCCCCTCAGTGAGCCCAAGATTGACGGCCGAAATTGTAGCCGCTGAGATGGTTCGTAAACTTATATTACCGCTTGCTGAATTTGATTTTCCAGCGCCATCTTCAAGCGTAATAGAGACAGATCCTGTGCCTGCCTCGATACTCACGCCATCGGCCATTGAAATCTCGGCACTGCCCGCATCGCGATGCGCATCCTGAACGCCATTTGCAAGCCTGTCATTCGCGACCAGCGTAAGATCACCATTTCCGGTGATCATATTTGCGTTCAACAAAATACTGCGCCCTGCCTGCAGCGTCAGCCGACCTCGTGACTCTCCATCGGGAACGCTGAGAGCGCTTGACACCGTGATATCATTTGAAGCTTGTAAGGTCACATCTGTGCCCGCGATGATGAGATCTGATATCGCTGATGAAGCGAATATAACCGTATCCGAGGGCTGCTGAGCAAATGCACCCGCATCATCAGGTAGAGAGGCCGCATCATAATGAAACAAATAAACCGCACCCGATTTTAGAGCGATATTGTCTGCGCCATTATTCGAGAACGCCCCAACCGCCAAATAATCTCCAGCACCATTGAGCGCGATAGATATACCAAATTGATTATTTGCGCTAAGCTGACCGGTGCTGTTAGATAATGCGGACAGATCTAGATCATTATTACCCGAATACCCTGCCCCAATCGTTCCGATATGCGTTGCGCCATTAAAATCTGTATCGCTAAAAGCAAAAGCATATACTGCGCCCGAATCGGCGATGACGTTATCTTTGCCATCATCAAAACCGGCCCCAACCGCCAAGCGATCCCCTGCAGTATTCAAAGCAACGCCTGTGCCAAAGCGGTCTTCGGCTTCTAGCCCACTCACATCAAAATTTTTGCCCCCTGAATATCCTTTTCCAAACGTGGCCTGCAAGGCTGCATCAGAAAACGTGTTATCACTAAAACTAAAAAGAAATACGGCACCACTATTTTTCTGCGTGCCATCCGCAGCCTCGGCCTTGTTAGCTCCGACGGCCAATCGGTTTCCAGCCCCATTAAATGCAAGGCTCCTGCCAAATCCATCATGCTTTGCAAGCGATGAAACATTAAAGCTTTTGGAAAGAGGGCTATCGGCATCTTCATAGTTTTTGCCAATAATCCCTTCCAAACTTGCACCTGAAAACGAACCGTCGTCAAATTTGAACAAGTAAACCGCCCCAATGTTTCTTGTCGCTTCAGGATCATCAGTGTTATTAATAGTCGCTCCATCATCCCCGCTAGCCCCTATCGCCAGAAGCGTCGCGTCATCGCTGAGCGCGAGCGAGTTGCCAAACTGATCGCTACCGGGACCAGGACTAATTGACTCGCCTAACAATCTATCGACAGAAAAGTTTTTACCTCCAGAATAACCTTTTCCAATCACAGCCTCGGTTTCAAAATCTGTAATCACGCCGTTGATATCGGTGAAACTGAAAAGATACACAGCCCCCGTTTCGATCTTTTCCTCCGCATCATCCACACCCGCAACATCATCGCCCATTGCACCGACAGCCAGTCGATCCCCCGCGCCATTAAAAGCAACAGAAGAGCCAAAATAATCATATGCACTTAAACCATCCACCGAGAAGGTTTCGTTCAGGCCAATCGTAGCATTCAAAGCACCCCCAGAAAATTTACTATCTGAAAAACTAAATAAAAGTACCTTGCCTGATTTGAAAACATTTGCATCATTATCACCAGTTCCACTAGCAAAATGAGCCCCAATCGCCATACGATCCCCCGCGGAGTTCAAAGCAACCGCCCTGCCTGCTCTCGCGTTTTCCGCATCCGCCGGACTTGAAAACCCCCCTGAAGTATTCAAGTTCTTTCCGCCGGTATATCCAACGCCAATAATACCATCATAGTTCCATCCAGAGGCATCGGCCGCATCCCCCAAGGTGATATTTTTGGGATCAAGCAATAAATGACCACCAGGGCCCGTTTCGATGGATTTCAAGCCGATATAGCGCAAGTTATTTGCCGAAGAAATTTCAACCGAACCGCCATTAAGCGGGCCTTTAGCCATGATCCTACCCAAAAAAGTGGTTTGTTGATCTGACCAAGCGATCGCCGTGCCACCCCGGCCCTTCACGGAAGAGACATCAATCGACACGCCATCATTCACAAAAAGCGACTGGGCTGAGGAAAGATCAGGCAAGCTGCCCCATCGATCTACAAAACTATGGCGTAAACGCTCGGCTGTATCTGGGGTTTTTCCACCTTGGAACGCGCCCCCTAAGCGCACCAAACCGCCCAATATTACGCCAGAGGCGGTGATTGAATTGGATAACAACCGCGTATCCGGTGCCGAAATATCAATGCGACCACCGGTTTGCCGCTGCCCGCTTGCCGCGAAACCAGCCGATGAATAGGCTGTTTGACCGCCTAGCAGCGTTATATGCCCCCCTGATAAAAACCCATCTGCTTGGTAGAAGGCACTGGAAGTTTCCGTAATATTTTCAGCAGAAACCGAAATGGATCCACCATCCTCGCTTGCTGAATTGGCGGTAATGACACCCGAATTATTAAACCTTCCTGACACATCCAGCAGCACTTCTCCGCCAGCTTGCGCCGCGCCACTGGCCGAGGCGTCAATTTTTCCAGCTTGCGTCAGATGATCAGCTTTAATTGTAACGCGACCGGGTTTTTTGCCCGCAACCGAAAGTTGCGAATTCTCTGATATGCGCACGCCACCATTGCTGACCAGATAGATATCGCCCGCTGCGTCTTTGGTCAGAGCGGTTGCTTCGCTTATACCCGCATGATTTACGACCGTAGCCAACAAATCATTGGCGGTTTGTGCGTTCAATATAAGGCGGCCACCTTCAGCCTGTATCGCCCCGCCTTGCTCAATTTTGGCATCAATGGCAGCTTTTTCGACAGCAATGGAAAACCCTGCTCCCAAATCAAGACGGACCTGAGATCCCGCCGCTAGGCCGACATGCCTAGCTGTGATACGACCATAATTTTCAATCTGCGCCGCGATCAAGGTTACAGATGCGTCACCACTCGTGTTGAGGGCGCGTAAATCGCCATTATTGATGATTGAGCCAGAACTTTCACCTTTGAATAAAAATGATTCATCTGCGCTAAAAAATCGTTCTTGCGCGCCAAGGTGCAATGTTGAAGCCAGCAAGCCCCCAACATTCACTTGCGCATCTGAGCCAAACACAATGCCGGATGGGTTGATCAGAAAAACCCGCCCATTTGCCTTTAGCGCACCGTGTATATGCGATATATTTCCATTCGGCACGGTGTTCAAAGCGATTGATCTGGAGGAGGGCTGAACGAAATTGACTGTTTTATCAGCCCCGATCGAAAACTCATCCCACAAAAGAGATACGCGATCGCTGCTTTGAAAAACCTCAACGCTATGCGTTTGCTGGGTGATGACGGCCTGACCGCCCGTAACAGACCCACCATGCGGCAAATCTGCCGCGAAAAGAGGAGCCCACACACCGATACAAACAGCAGAAAAAAATGAAATTTTTCTGGCTTCGGGGTGAAATAGCCTGCAACAGAGTGCTCGAAATATATTCAAAATACGTACTTTAACAATATGCATAGATCACCCAAAAATAAGGATGCTCTAAACGAAAAACACGTCTTTCCAGCGTCTTGACGCGCCCATGACGGGTTTAACTGTAGAGCTTAGGCGATGACATCATGCGGGTCAGAATTTAACAAACAGTTCAAATAATTTTCTTTAATACATAAAATAAGAGACAATATCGCACTGGAAGTCAATAAAATTTTAGCTCTCAGCGCTGTTTTCAAGCGACGCTTATCGATAACCTCTGTTCACCGCCCCATAAGTTTAGATAAACTAAACCTCACTGGATATTGTTTTTAATTAATTTTTATCAAAAACAAGAGATCGTACAGCACGCGATGCTTACAGGAATCCGTCGATCAAAGCTTTTGCTTGGAACACCTTTTAGATTTACTTAAGCGCTCTTTCTAGAAATAATTTTGTTTCGCTGTGTTGAGGCGCGCCGAACAGGCTTTGCGCCGAGCCTTCTTCTAAAATAGATCCATCCTTAAGAAAGCAGACCTTATCGGCGGCCTGCCTGGCAAAACCCATCTCATGCGTGGCCAATATCATCGTCATGCCCTCAGATTTGAGTTGCAGCAAAACATCTAAGACTTCTCCCACCAATTGCGGGTCCAACGCAGAGGTGATTTCATCAAAGAGCATCACTTCGGGACGCATCGCCAAAGCCCGTACAATCGCAACACGCTGCTGTTGCCCGCCTGAAAGTTGATCTGGATAATTATGCATTCGATCCGCAAGGTTAAAACGCTCGAACAGAGTTTCAACTTGCAACCCGAGCGTTTTGCGAGGGAGGTTGTGCACCCGCCGCGGCGCCAACATGGCATTTTCAAGCGCGGTCATATGCGGAAATAAATTAAAGCTTTGAAACACCATCCCAATGCGCCCACGAATAGCTTGTGGGTCTAAGCCAGGCTGAGAAATATCATCTCCATCAAGAAAAATTTCACCATCATCGATTGGGTCTAAAAGATTAATACACCTGAGCAAAGTTGATTTTCCAGCGCCGGACGCGCCGATAAGACACACCATTTCACCTTGCTGCACATCCAAGCTGATACCGTTGCACACCGCATTGTCGCCAAACCGCTTCACCACATTGCGCAGTTTTACCTTACTCATCAGCGTCTCTCGCGCGTTTGCTTTGCCATTAAATAATCAGCATAGCGTGTGGCGGGGATCGTAACGGCCAAAAATATGATCGCGGCCCCAACATAGGGTGTGAAATTAGCAAGCAAAGACTTGAACACACCAGCCTGTCGAAAAATCTCAACGGGACCAATAAAACTGAGCAGTGAAACATCTTTTTGTAGGGCTATCAGCATGTTCATTTGACTTGGAACAACGTTTCGAACCGCTTGAGGCAGTATCACATCGCGCATTGCTTGGCCTTCCGATAGGCCAAGAGATAAGGCCGCCGAACGTTGGCTATGATGCACGCTGTCGATGCCCGAGCGGAAAATTTCGGCCACGTAAGCGGAATAGGTTAGAACCAAAGCAACAGAGCCCCAAATATAAGGGGAATTCCACGGCCGTGGCAAACCCAAGCCCGGAATGCCAAAGCCGATTAGATAAACAGTCAAAATAACCGGCACACCGCGAAAAACATCCGTGTAAATCGTTGCAAAAATCCGCAATGGAAACAACGTTGGCGCGCGAACGCCCCGCGCCAAGGCGATCAACAGCCCTAAAATCGCTATTGAAGGCGCTGACCAGGCAAAAATCATCACGTTAACCTTGAACGCATCCAAAAGCCTTGGAAAAGATTTTGCCAAAACCGCCCCGTTGAAAAAACTTTTCTGAACTTTTTCCCATCCAGGCGCCAAAGGAACCAGCACGATTAAGGCCAGCACAACCACGGCCGTGCTGGCCGCTGCAACCGCCAAAGACCGGCGCCGCCGCTCAGCTTCATAAATCTCGCGACGCGTGGCGCTCGCAGCTTGCCGTTTGCGCATTATTTGATAAGCGGAACGCCGGTTGTATCCTGCAACCATTCAGCTTCAATCGCAGCCAAGCGCCCAGTCGCAGCCAATTTTGTAAGGGCTTGGTTTACGCAGTCTTTTAACGCGTTGCCATCTTCCATTAACATTCCGAACTGATCAGGATTATCGCTTGCATCAGCCGAAAATTGACCAATCACTTTTGAGCCTTCAATCATCACAGCGCTCAGAAACAAGGCCGTCGGCAAATCAAAAAGCGCGGCGTCAATCTGGTTGGCGCTTATCGCGGCATTCACATCGGCATTATCTGCGTAAAGCAAAATTGCACTTTCCGGCTTTACAACGTTTTCCAACTTAGAAACCGCTGTTGTTGATCCGACTGCGCCCCATTTCAACCCCTTAAGATCCGCCATAGTAGGCGCAGTATCGACGGCCCCTTTGCCAACCAATACAGCCATCGGCGCGGAATAATAGGGAACCGAAAAATCGACAACGATTTCACGTTCTGGCGTGATCGAATATTGCTGCATATTCAAATCAAAGTTTTTTGCACCTGGTTGAATCGCTTCGTCAAATGAAGTTCTCACCCAGACCACATCTGCGGCGGGAAACCCCATCTCGGACGCCATAGCGTAAGCAACTGCAGCCTCAAAGCCTTTCCCGCTTTCGGGCGCGTCATCCATCACCCACGGGTAATAGGCAGGATTTCCTGTGGCAATTGTGAGCTTACCATCCGTCAGCGTCTTTCCCGCGGCGCAATGCCCCCCCGCATGCGCAACCGAGGTGACTAATGCGCTGGATAACAGCGCAAATACAAAACGTTTTATCATCTTACTAATCCTTATTTATGAGCCATTAAAGAAACACTATGGGTTGCGCCCAGAGCTGTCCACCAAAGATATTGTCGGGCGAATTTCTTGAACCGTCTTAACCTTGTAAGCGAACATTCCCTCAACGAATAGATTGCGAAACCTGCGCTCTGACGCGGTGATTGCAATGACAGGCTTGCCAGTTGCAAAGGAAAACCCAATTTCCGCGGCCGTGCCAGAATCGATATCTTGACCGGTAACCAAAGCAACCGTCAGATCCGCAACTTGAAGCCCCTGTAAGTCATTATTGAAAATTTTGTCTTTTGTCGTTTGGCTCATGTTTATGCCGTCCAGCTCTGACGCCTCGATCCCGGTTTGATCTCTATGGGGCAAAAAACAATCATACCCGTTGGCTTCTAACTCATGAGCGATTTCCTCAAGAAAGCCCCGTTCATGAGCGTTAAACAATGGACCTGCGATATAAATCTTTTTAATCATTTTGACCTCAGCTTGCTAAATGCCAATAAACGTACCTCATTGAGCTTTCTCAACACATGATGGTTCCAACGCCCCGCTTCAGATCGCTGTTCGGCGAGTTTGACCATTCAAAACGCTCTCAAGACACAGTAATGCAGTGAAAGGCTTCAAAGCCGCAAGGCCCAAGACAGTCGGCAAAAATATGCTTTACCTTCACTTTTAATTTGAAAAGATCTGTCAGTGTGACGGCAAATTCTAAAATAATTTATGCGCCCCTAAATCCTGACCATCCAGACCGGTCTTTAAAACCCGACGATAAAACGCCTCCAAGCTCTGACCGCCAAATTCTGGGGTGTTTTGAGCTGAATATACTGACAGCTCTGGATCCCAAAGCAACATCGACTCAGTCGCATAATAATGACCGATATTCACAAATTCACGTTTGTCAGCCAAACGCGCCGACAGCAACGCAGGCCCCGTCAAGACGCCGCCGATCACTTTGAAAAGCGCACTGGGAATGCGCCAAATTTTTTCAGGCTTTTGCAATAGCCGAAACAACAATTGCCCCTGCTCTTTCGGCGTTATCGCAGGGCCAGGCCCCCCAATCGGCAAAATTGCATTGTGGCGTTTAATATCGCTTAAACACCCGCAAATATAAGCAGCCAAATCCGCTTCTGAAATTGGTTTACACGCTGTTTGCATGCCATCATCGAACATCACAAAGGCTTTTCCAGCCTTTACCTTTTCCACCTGCCCCGCGAGCGATTTGAAAAACGCAGTCGGTCGCACAATGCTATAGGTAAGACCAGACGCCTGAAGCTTTTGTTCAAATGCGCGCTTGGCATGTTGAAATTCCAAGCGCGGTTTTTGTACGCAAATCGCCGATAATAAAATAAAGCGCTCGATCGCCAATTCTTGCGCGGTTTCCAGCAACGTCATATTGGCGCGATAGTCGACCAACCACGCATCTTGGCGCCCGCCCGTGCGCGAGGCAATACAGGATATAATCGCTTCAATGCCTGAAAATCGCTGCGCCAACTGCTTTATAGCAACAGTATCGGTACAATCACAAATTTCATAAATCACGCCAGTAAGAGGTGCTTTGGGGATCTGTCGCACCGGGCACAACACCTTATACCCCTTCTCCACAAGGGCCATTGCCACTGCCGAGCCGATATAGCCAGTGGCGCCTGCAAGCAAAATGTCACACATATCTGACGTTTACCAAAACAGCTTCAACGCGAAATTTCATTCGCTTAAACAACGGCAACTTGGCCCGAAGGTCAATAAATTTCTAGGTTGAAAGGCACGCATCAAACTGTGAAAGCTCTGGCCTTCATTCACAAAAGCACAATCGGTTTAAACAAAATTTACCGGTGCGTCTGTAACTGAAAATTCGGTGAAAACGGCCATGCGCGCGCTTGGTTTTGATTTCGCTTGCGGCGCTTCTACCGCCTCGGAAAACGGCATCAGTAAGCGGTGAATTACTGAAATATAATCTTCACCCAAAGCTAAAAGAAGGTCATCGCATAAATAGGTCTGAATCAGTTCATCCACCAGCCTTGCCTCTTCTGTGGTGATTTTATTGGCGCTTAAAATCGCTTCGAATGCCTGAATCACGCAATTTGAAAAAACAAATTGCTTGCGCAAAAGCGCATGGTTATTTTTGGATGGGCCTTTTTCAGACAGAGCCAAAGATAGCAGCGCACTGCGCATCCAGCTGGCCGGTTCAATCGGGGTTGGTGTGGCTGAATTGGATGGTTGAAAATCAGCAAGGTTCATAGCAGCGCTCCGGCGGTAGATAGGGCTTTTCGTTTGAAGAAATTTTGCAAGTTCTATGCCAGTCTTCTTGCAGCCTTTAAGGAGACTAAATTTTTTACACGCAAAGCGCATGTTCGCAAAGATTTACACCGCAAACCCTTCTTTTAAGCTGATCACTTTTCCAAAAACGCTTGAAACAATCTTAAAAATATCAATAATGGCGTTATAATTTAAAGTGCTAATAACATAAAATACCCATTTTTAGACAACTCATTCACGCCCCGATGCCTATAAACGTCGTTTTACACTAATAATTCGTTCTGCAACCTAAGATTAAGAATACTCAAAAAGTTTAGATTTGCGCATTTTTTTACTGAATAAATCGCGCATAAAAGTCTCAAAATTATTTTTATAAAGTTTATTAAAAAGGCTTACATCATGACCATATGGCGCAATTTAAATATAGGCACGAAAGTATTAACCGCGCTTTTGCCGCTTATCTTACTTTCCATCGCTTTAGTATCATCAATATCAATCCTAATTGCTCAACGCGAACTTGAAGAGCAAGCCTTCAACAAACTCATCGCGACGCGCGAGATAAAAGCGACCCAGATCGAAAATTACTTTTCCCAGATCAGGCATCAAATTGAAACTTTTTCGGAAAACCATATGGTTATTTCAGCGATGAAGGATTTCGCAGCAGCGTTTAAAACAATTTTTGAAGAGCGCAACCTTACACCGGAAGCTGAAGCAGCGCTGCAAACCCGCGTCGCGGAATATTACCAAGGGAATTTTTTACCAAAACTTGCTGATAATTCACAAATCACGCCTCATTTCACCGATTATTTTCCAAACGAAGAAAGCACTCAGATTCTACAGGATTTATATATTGCAAATAATCCCAATCAACTGGGGTCAAAACATAAGCTTGCTCGTGCAAGCGACAACAGCCGGTACAGTGACCATCATGCGCGCTATCACCCGGTCTTGCGAAATTTTCTAGAAAAATTCGGCTATTACGACATTTTTCTAATTGATATTGATACGGGGCATATCGTGTATTCTGTGTTTAAAGAAGCCGATTATGCCACCTCGTTGCTCACAGGACCCTATGCCAACAGCAATTTGGGGAAAGCCTTTCAAATTGCCAGAACAGCCAAAGCGCCAAGCTTTACATATTTGATTGATTTCTCGCCATATGCGCCCTCTTACAACGCCCCGGCTTCCTTCATTGTCTCACCGATATTTGAGCAGGATAAATTATTGGGTGTTGCGGCGTTTCAAATGCCGGTGGATCAGATCAACAATATTATGACCAACCACCAGAATTGGCGGGATATGGGTTTGGGGGAAAGCGGCGAAACCTATATGGTCGGTTCGGATCTTACGCTTAAAAATGAATCCCGCTTCTTAATTGAAGATCCCTCTGGTTACCTCGCACAAATGAAAAATCTTGGAATGGAGCAAAATTTACTGCGTGAAATTGAAAAATCAGGGAGCGTCATTGGCCGCCAAAAAGTGGATACAACCGCCTCGCAAATGGCCTTGAAGGGTCAAACCGCATCCTTAGTTATAAAAGATTATCGAAACATTTCTGTATTATCAGCGTTCAAACCCTTGGCGATTAAGGATGTAGATTGGGCAATTTTAAGCGAAATTGATGAAGCCGAAGCTTTTGCGGCAACGCAGAACATGCGCAATACTATTTTAATATTTGTCGCACTGATCATTGCCGTCATCGCCGCTGTGATCGTTATATTTTCGCGGCAAGTGATTTCTAAACCCATCAACCAAATGCTGGATGCTGTCGAAAACCTTCGTGCCGGTGAAGGGGATTTAACACTCAGACTGCCCGATTTTGGTAGCAATGAAATTGGCCAAACAGCTGCCTCTTTAAACGGATTTATTCAGCGCATTCAGTTGATCATGCAGGATATAAAAACCGCTGTAACATCGGTTTCAACGGCGTCGTTGCAATTGAATGCCACCGCGGAAAGTTTTAAAATCAACGCGGGAACGCAGGCAGGTTCCATTGAGGAAACCAGCGCTGCACTAACGCAAATCAGCGTCTCGATCACCCAAAACGCTGATAATGCCCAATCGACCAACACGCTTGCCTCGCAGGCGGCCTCCTCAACCACAGAAGGCAGCGAAGCGGTGAAGCAGACCGTTTTGGCAATGAAAGAAATTGCGGGTAAGGTGACCTTGATTCAGGATTTTGCTTACCAAACGGATCTGCTGGCTTTGAATGCGATGATCGAAGCGGCCCGCGTGGGAGAGGCCGGAAATGGGTTTGCGGTTGTGGCAGACTCGGTCCGAAGTTTGGCCGAAGACAGTCAGATTGCGGCTAAAGAAATCAGTGACCTCGCTGAAAATAGCCTGCAGATCGCAGAAGAAGCGGGCCAATTGGTCGAAGGCGTGGTGCCCAATATTCAAGATACCGCACAATTAGTTCAAGAAATTGCCTCGGCCTCAGAAGAGCAAGCAAAAGGGGTTACCGAAATAAATGAAGCGATGAAAAAACTTGACGGCGCGGCAAGCGAAAGCAGCGCCGCATCAACGGAATTGGCCGCTACCTCCGATGAATTCAACAAAATGGTGGAAAAAATTGAAAGCCAAGTTTCAAAGTTCAAAAGTGAATAAACCAGCGTATGCTGCCATTAAGAATATAGAACAGGCTATGCTTGAAGGTTTTACAGATAAACCGCCGGCTCAGGCAACCATGGCCTGCATCCAATGGTTCTTGAATGGTTCAACGGCTTAGTGGGCAAATCCTCTGAAACGAGGACTCTGGTCATTTCCGAGAAGTCTTAAAGCAAGTTCAACCCTTTCTAGTGGGTGTTTTGGCTTACTCAGATCCAAGCGTATCCCCCAACAAATTCATCCATACCAGCCTCGCAAACATCCATAATTTTCGACGGCGCCTTTTGTTTCAAAAGCTAAATCTTGCCCGTAGATGAACGGCTATCGATTAGCCGCCACCCAAGACGATTTTGGGCATTAGGCCTACAAGCAGAGAATGCGATAAAATTGAAACGCAGTTCCAACCTGGCCTGCTGAAAGGCGCAGAAGGCCCGAAATAACGGCAGCAAAACCCGCTTAGCTAGGCTGCGTATGAACTCTAATTGAAATTAAACAGAGCGGCAGACGGTTTTGGCTTTGAAAATGATCTGCGATTGGTTACTTATCGTGGCTAGAATTTTATAACGAAATAGGGAGAATCGATAATGATGAACAAACTCTTGGTAACAGCGGCGGCGCTGGCGCTGACAGCGGTGTCAGCCTCGGCAGAAACCATCCGCTGGGCGCGCGCAGGCGATTCAATCACCTTGGATCCACATTCACAGAATGAAGGCCCAACCCATGCGCTGGCGCATCAAATGTATGACCCGCTGCTTCAGCGTGATATGTCGGGTGCTATTATTCCTGTTTTGGCCACCGAATGGGCGGCTCTGCCGGATAATCCCAATATTTGGCGTTTCAAATTGCGCCAGGGCGTCACCTATCATGACGGCGCGGCCTTTGATTCTGAAGATGTGGTGTTTTCCTTAAACCGTGCAATGGCCGATGGTTCGGAAATGAAAGAATTGCTGTCATCTGTGAAAGAGGTGCGCGCAGTTGATGCTCATACGTTGGATATCGAAACCCATGGTGCAAACCCGCTGCTGATCAACAATTTGACCAATATGTTCATCATGGACAAAGGCTGGGCCGAAGCCAATGATGTGATGACCCCGCATGACGTTGCGAAAGGCGAAACAAATTTTGCGACGATGAATACCAATGGGACTGGCGCCTTCATGCTGGTAAGCCGCTCGGTGGATGAAAAAACGGTTTTAACCGCCAATCCGAATTACTGGGGCAAAGATATTTACCCCAATCAGGTTTCTGAGCTTATTTATACGCCGATCCAATCCGCGGCAACGCGCGTTGCGGCTTTGCTATCTGGGGAAGTGGATATCATCCAAGATGTTCCAGTTCAGGATCTTGGACGGGTCAGCGCAACCGACGGGTTGAGCGTTGGAACAGCCGCGCAAAACCGCGTGATCTTTTTTGGTTTGGACACGAAAGAAGGCCCAACGAGCAATCTTAAGGTGCGTCAGGCGATGAATATCGCGATTAACCGCGATGCCATCAAACAAGTTGTGATGCGCGGCCAGTCAGATCCAACGGGCGTGATCATGCCGCCCTTTGTGAATGGTTGGACAGAGGCGCTGAATGCCTACCCAGCCTACGATATTGAAGCAGCAAAAGCATTGATGGCAGAAGCCGGCCTTGCGGATGGGTTTGATATCACGCTGAATTGCCCCAATGATCGCTACATTAACGATGAGGCCATCTGTCAAGCCGCCGTTGGGATGATGGGGCAGATCGGTATTAACGTGACCTTAGACGCCAAACCAAAAGCCCAGCATTTCCCAATCGCCAAAGGCGGCGAAGCGGATTTCTACATGCTAGGATGGGGCGTTCCAACGTTTGATTCACATTATATCTTCAACTATCTGGTCCATACGCAAACCAATGATCGCGGATCATGGAACCCAACCGGATTTTCGGATGCTGACGTCGATGCGATGATTGCAAGCCTTGAATCTGAGACTGATTTGGCCAAGCGTGATGCAACGATCGCGTCTATCTGGAACAAAGTTCAGGATGCACAAATGTACCTGCCGATCCATAACCAAGTGCTGAACTGGGGAATGAAAAGCAATATTGAATTTGCCGTACAGCCTGAAGACCAGCCGCATTTTCAATTCTTGAAAATGAACTAAGAGCCATGGCCACCAGCCGCTTATCAAAGCGGCTGGTGGCTTTCATGTGGACCCACGTATAATAATGACGGCACATCAAAAGGCGGCCAAAGCTTAGACTGTTCCTGTTTAAACCACAGCTGCATATTTTAAAAACGAAAAGCTATAATGGTATTGATCTTACTCAGGCGTTTGGGCCAGGCAGTTCTGGTTTTATTTATCGTCGCACTGATTTCTTTTCTCATCTTTCGATATGTGGGCAGCCCCGTCGATAACCTGTTGGCGCAAGAAGCCACCGTGCAACAGCGCGCGGATTTAGAAGAAGCCTTAGGGCTGAACGATCCAGTTTATGTACAATATTTCGGATTTGTCTGGAAGGCCTTGCAGTTTGACTTTGGCAATTCCTATCGCGGCGCCCTGCCTGTTGCCGAATTAATCTCGAGCCGGTTGCCGGCGACTTTGGAATTGGCGTTCACATCGGCGCTATTCGCCCTGATTTTAGGCGTGATTACTGGGATTTATACGGCAATCCGGCGCGGAGGGCTGTTTGCAAATGTCATATTGTCCCTGTCGCTTATTGGCGTATCACTGCCCACATTTTTAATCGGTGTGCTGTTGATTTGGGTGTTTGCGGTTGAACTGCAATGGCTGCCCTCGTTTGGACGCGGCGAGGTTGTCGAGCTTGGGTGGTGGTCAACCGGTTTTCTGACCCTATCGGGGCTGAAATCACTGATCCTGCCCAGCATAACGCTTGGCCTTTACCAATTGACCTTAATCATGCGGCTAACCCGCTCGGAAATGCTGGAGGTTTTACGCCAAGATTATGTACGGTTTGCCCGTGCGCTAGGCCTGTCTGAGCGCAGCGTTAATTTCAGGCATGCCCTGCCCAATACATTGATCCCCGTAACCACGATTGCAGGACTCCAGCTTGGCTCGATCGTGGCATTCGCCATCATTACGGAAACCGTGTTCCAATGGCCGGGCGTGGGGTTATTATTCATTAACGCGGTTTATTTCGTGGATATCCCTGTGATGAGCGCATATTTACTGCTGGTCGGTGTGCTGTTCGTATTGATCAATCTGGCCGTAGATCTTTTATATCTCGCGATTGATCCGCGCTTGCGCGACTCTCAGCTGAGCGGAGAAGCTTAGCCTATGAAACGTTTCTTTGCTTCTGATTTTTTTTATGATTTCGTGCGCAGCCCTGTTGCACTGGTATCGTTTTTAATCGTTTTGTTTCTAATCCTCTCGGCTGTTTTCGCAGGTGTTATAGCACCAACCAATCCTTTCGACGCCGCCAGCCTAAACCTTATGAACGGGTTCACCCCACCGATGGAGCCAAATCTTTTCACCGGAGATGTGTTTTGGATGGGCACTGACGATCAAGGCCGCGATTTATTTTCTGCAATTCTCTACGGGCTGCGTATCTCGCTTTTCGTGGGGGCAATGGCTGTTGCCCTCGCCACCGTGATGGGCGTCTTGCTCGGCTTGATCGCTGGCTATATGGGGGGCTGGCTGGATAATTTGATCATGCGCTTTGCGGATATCCAAATGACTTTCCCCTCGATTTTAATTGCGATGCTCATCTTTGGGGTGGCGCGTGGAATTTTACCACCAGAATTGCGCGATGAGATGGCCATCACCGTATTGATCGTTTCTATTGGCCTGTCTGAATGGGTTCCATTTGCGCGCACAGTGCGCGGATCAACCCTGGTTGAAAAGGAAAAAGAATATATCGCAGCAGCACGTTTAATAGGCTTGAACCGGTGGCAAATCATGATCAGACATATTTTGCCCAACGTTTTGAACCCCGTTTTGGTGATTGCCACGATCACCTTGGCTTTGGCGATTATCGCCGAAGCCACGCTGTCCTTTTTAGGGGTTGGCGCGCCACGCACAGAGCCAAGCCTTGGCACACTAATCCGCGTTGGCCAAGATTTTCTATTTTCGGGCGAATGGTGGATTTTGTTGTTTCCTGCCAGCACGCTTTTGGCCTTGGCGCTTTCCGTCAACTTATTTGGCGATTGGCTGCGCGACAAATTGAATCCGAGGTTAAAATAATGACGCAGCCATTGCTTGAGGTCAAAAATATCAGCGTAGAATTCAAAACCCGTCGCGGTGCTTTAAAAGCAGTCGATGATTTGTCGATTGACGTGCAACCGGGTGAAATATTGGGTCTGGTGGGGGAATCTGGCGCTGGAAAATCAATGATGGGTGCGGCGATTTTAGGCTTGATCGATCCGCCGGGCCGCCTGTCAAAGGGCGAAATTTGGTTTAAGGGCCAACGGATAGATCAAAACCCGGAAACATTGCGCGGATGCGAAATTTCAATGATCTTCCAAGATCCATTGGTCAGCCTGAACCCGTTAAAGAAAATTGGCGATCAATTGGTTGAAACCATCTTGCGGCATAAGAAGATGTCGCGGGCGCAGGCAATCGACAGAGCCCGCAAAGGCCTGATCGAAGTGGGGATCGACCCAGAACGGTTGAATGCTTATCCACATACGTTTTCAGGAGGCATGCGCCAACGCGTGGTGATCGCCCTTGCCCTTGCCCCAGAGCCGTCGCTCATTATTGCAGATGAACCCACCACCGCTCTTGACGTGTCGGTTCAGGCGCAAATTTTGGAACTGTTGAAAAAGCTATGTCGCGGCCGCGGCACTTCGATTATTTTAATCACGCATGATATGGGCGTGATTTCAGAAACCGCCGATAGGGTTGGCGTGCTCTATGCGGGCCGCCTTGCTGAAATTGGCAGCACGAACCAAGTTTTAAGATCTTCAAAACACCCCTATACGCAAGGTTTGGTGGCCTCAACACCCAAAATCGACACCTCTTCATTTGGGCAAAGCCTCTATCAAATCCCTGGCTCCATGCCTAAATTAGACGCAATTCCGACAGGCTGCGCCTTTCATCCCCGCTGCACACAAGGAACCTTGAAATGTAGCCAGGAACGCCCTCCGATGATGAACAATGCTGCGGCGTGCTGGCTGTTGGAAGAAACGAGACAAGGGATATGAGTTTCATAACCGCCAAAAATCTGACCCGCCGTTATGACCTGTCAGACCCGTGGATTGTGCGGCAATTAACCTTTCGGCCCAAACGGTTTCTGACCGCGGTGAATGATGTCAGTTTCAGCGTTGAGAAAGGCACCACCTACGCCTTGGTCGGAGAAAGCGGTTCCGGAAAATCAACGATTGCCAAAATGGCAGTGGGTCTGCTTGCGCCTTCGGCAGGAACCATCACCCTCGACAATCACAATTTAAACGATCGAAACTTAAGCCCACAAAGCCAACAATCGATGCGGCGACGCATTCAAATGGTGTTTCAATCCCCCTATGCCAGCCTAAATCCGCGTTGGCGCGTTGGTGATATTTTAGCGGAACCGATTCAAAGTTTTGATCTTATCCAAGGCGCAAAAAATCAAGCCAAACGCGTGGATGAACTTTTAGAGCAAGTTGGGCTTTCACCAAGCGACGCTAAAAAATATCCACATGAATTTTCCGGTGGGCAAAGACAACGTATTTCAATTGCCCGCGCCCTGTCCTCGCAACCTGAAGTTATTATCTGTGATGAGCCAACCTCTGCATTGGATGTTTCCGTTCAGGCGCAGGTTTTAAACCTTCTTAAATCGCTTCAAAAAGAATTTTCCCTCACTTATTTGTTTATCACGCATGATTTGGCGGTGGTGTCGAGCGTCGCAAACCGCATAGGCGTGTTGAACAAAGGCGCGCTTGTCGAAGAAGCAAGCCCGAAAGAGTTATTCACAAATCCGAAGCAAGACTATACCCGGATGCTGTTAAACGCCGCCCCAAAAATGCTTTAGCTTGATGCATGTTGCGGCTTTGAAATTTAAAACGTCAGATTTGAATGACGAAGTTTGGATTTGAACGCCATTGCGTTTTTGAAAGAGTGGCGAGGAGGATCTGACAAACCAACGGCTCGACTTTAAAAATGCGCCTCACGGTAAGCAAATCTTCGCATTTAGGATCAGCGATCAACTTCTTGCTCGGCATACCCCCCTCGCAAAAGTAGCGCAGAGCGCGCTTCGGAAATCCGAATGACGTGCAAATCAAAAGATTACGTTTCCGCAAATTTTCGGCAACCCATAACGGTGCAGGGAGCTTAAAGCCCAGCACAATGCCCCGCAACCTAACCGATCTGGCGCAACAACGGACAGGTTTCGGAATTTGAAACGCCCGGCAACTCTCGAATACGCGCCAATATACCATCAAACTCAACCAGATTGGTGGTTTCGATCTCTACCACCAAATCCCACACGCCGCAGGTTCGATGCAGCGAAGTGATCTCAGGCATCCGTTGCAAGGCTTTTTGAACCGAATTGGCCGTATTCCCCCGCACTTCAATCATCATCACCGCGCAGACCAAATCATGCGCCTCTGGCGCATTTAATTCCACCGTAAAACGCTTAATCACCCGTGCCTCAATCAGACGCGTTAAACGACTTTGCACCGTGCCACGCGCCAAGCCCAATACACCCGATAATGTGGTTACCGAGGCCCGCCCATCAATCTTTAACCGGGCAAGTAGTTTTCTATCAACTTCGTCTATACTCATCATTTTGATGAAACCTATGAACATTTTTTACAAATTATCGACTTTTTGAACAATAATTTGGCTTATTGGTCAAGCCAGAAGCTGACATCTTCTTCCCATCTTACAATCAATGGATCAACTGATGTCCAAGCATTTCACAATTTTGGGATTGCCGGTTGAGGCCGGAGCCGGCCGTGGCGGATGTTTAATGGGCCCGGATTCTCTTCGAACCGCAGGGCTTTGCGAGGTTATCAGCGACCTCGGACGAGCGGTGAACGATTTGGGCAACATGGCGCGGCCTTCTTCCATTGCGCCAGCAGCGGGGCCCGCGCATTTGAAAAAACTTCCCGAAATAGTGGCTTGGACGCAGCATATACAAGCCTTGGCTTTTGATCTCGCTACGCAGGATAGCTTTCCATTTTTTTTGGGCGGCGATCACTCGATAGCGGCCGGCACGCTTAGTGGGATCGCGCAAGCTGCCGCGCACGCGGACCAACCCCAATTTGTTCTTTGGTTGGATGCCCATCCTGATTTAAACACATTGTCGAGCAGTCTCAGCGGTAACCTTCACGGCACGCCAATGGCCTATGCATTAGGCTTGCACAGTTTCGCCGATATATTTCCGCCGCTTGCGGTGCCAATTGACCCTGCCAATATCTGTATGATGGGGCTTAGATCGGTGGATGACGCGGAGCATCATGTCATCAATGAGCTGGGTTTAGACGTCTATGATATGCAGCGCCTAGACGCGCTTGGCGTTGTGAAACCCATCACCGATTTTCTAAACCGGGTCGCAGCAGCCAAGGGCCGGTTGCATATTAGCCTCGATGTTGACTTCTTAGATCCAGAAATTGCGCCGGCTGTTGGAACAACCGTTCCAGGTGGAGCCAGCGGCAGAGAGGCGCATCTGATCATGGATATGATCTGTGACAGCGGTCTAGCAACCTCGCTCGAGCTATCCGAGTTGAATCCATATTTGGATGTTGAAGGCAAAACAGCCGCGTTGCTTTGCGATCTCGTAGGTTCTCTTTTGGGTCAAAAAACCTTGAAATCCCACAAAAAGGGTGAATGATATGAACGTTTCTTGCCCCTCCCCGCGGGCCATGGTGCCTTTTGTGTCGGTGCATAATATGATGCGTCTGATCCATGAAGTCGGCGTCAATGAAATGATCATTGGCCTTGCCGCTTACATAGAAGAGGATTTCGACCGTTGGCCATTATTTGACAAAACACCGCGCGTTGCAGCGCATGCGCAGGACGGCGTTGTCGAGCTTATGCCGACGACGGATGGGCATCAATATGGATTTAAATATGTTAATGGTCATCCTGGAAATACGGCTCGAGGCCTGCAAACCGTAACGGCGTTCGGCGTGTTGGCAAATTTGTCTAACGGCTATCCTGTGTTGATGTCAGAAATGACCCTCCTGACGGCCTTGCGCACGGCCGCAACAAGCGCGCTTGCCGCGCGCTATTTGGCGCCCAAATCTGCACGCATAATGGCAATGATTGGCGCAGGAGCGCAATGCGAATTTCAAGCAATCGCTTTTCACGAAATGCTTGGCATAACCAGAATACGCCTCTTTGACATTGATCCACTGGCCACGCAAAAAACCGCACAGCACCTTGGCGAATTAGGATTCAATATCACGATCTGTGCGAGTGCCGAGCAAGCTGTGACCGGTGTTGATATTATCACCACTTGCACCGCAGACAAACAAAACGCAACAGTTTTGACCGATAATATGGTTGGAGCCGGAATACATATTAACGCGATAGGCGGTGATTGCCCGGGCAAAACAGAACTGCATCGCGATATCCTTCTGCGGTCTGATGTTTTTGTCGAGTATTTGCCACAAACCCGAATAGAAGGCGAAATTCAAACGCTTGCACATGATCACCCCGCCACTGAACTTTGGCAAGTTATCCGAGGCGATGCAGCGGGCCGCTGCGCGGTTGATCAAATCACTTTATTCGACAGCGTTGGCTTTGCCACTGAAGATTTCTCAGCCCTGCGTTATGTTTACGATCAAATCCAAAAAACTGAGTATTACCAAAACTTAGATCTTTTGGCCGACCCAGATGATCCGCGTGACCTTTATGGAATGCTTCAACGCTCTAAAGAGGATGGACGATGCAAAACCTAAGAGCCAAAATCCGCGCGGCAAGTTTCATCAGGGATGAAGAGGCGTTAAAAGATCTGCTGCCGCTTGCGTCCTGCCAAACCGATCGCACCAAAATCGCAAGGCATGCGACGGAGATGGTCACCCAATTACGAAAAAGCGCCCATCCGTCGGTCATGGAATTATTTTTGATGGAATATGGCCTATCATCTGAAGAGGGTGTGGCCTTGATGTGCTTGGCAGAAGCGCTTCTTCGTGTGCCTGATGGCACAACCATCGACGCCTTAATCGAAGATAAAATTGCGCCCTCACAATGGCGCAAACATTTGGGGGAAAGCCCGTCAAAATTTATCAATGCTTCATCTTGGGCTTTGTTTTTCACAGGAAAAGTTTTGAGCGTTCCGGAACAGGGTATCGCAAGCTTGTTACGCGTGGCGGTAAAGCGCTTAGGCGAACCTGTCATCCGGCAGGCAGTGGCCCATCTTATGCGCGAAATGGGTCAACAATTTGTACTTGGAGAAACGATCCAAGGCGCGCTCAAACGCGCCCGCAAAGCCCGCGCCAGCACGGTTTATCACAGTTATGATATGTTGGGCGAGGCTGCGATGCATGAGCAGGATGCGAGAGCCTATCATATGGCCTATGCGGATGCGATTGCGCAAATCGCCAAAGCCGCAACCAGCTCAGACCCACGTTTAAATCCCGGTCTTTCCATCAAATTATCCGCCCTTCACCCCAATTATGACCCGCTTCACCGCCAGCAGGTTTTATCAGAATTGGCCCCGCGCCTGCTGTCTTTAGCTGTCTTGGCAAAATCGGCAAATATTGGCATGAATATCGATGCAGAAGAGGCCGCCAGGCTGGATTTATCCTTAGACGTGATTGAACGCGTTTTATCAAATCCAAGTTTGGCCGATTGGGATGGGTTTGGCGTGGTGGTGCAAGCCTATGGAAAGCGCGCCGCCTTTGTTATTGATTGGCTCTATGCACTATCGAAGCATCTGAATCGGCGTATCATGGTACGGCTTGTCAAAGGCGCCTATTGGGATAGCGAGATAAAACTGGCGCAAGCCGAAGGGCTTCCCGGATTTCCCGTTTACAGCGCCAAGCATCACACCGATATAAGTTTTATTTGTTGCGCCGCCAAACTGTTCGATATGTCAGACCGGATCTATCCGCAATTTGCCACGCATAATGCGCATACAATCGCTGCGATTTTGCATCTAGCTCAGAAAAAGCACGTGACAGATTTTGAATTTCAACGCTTACATGGCATGGGGGAAGCCTTACATCTTCAAGTTACGAACACATTTGGCACGCCCTGTCGGGTCTATGCGCCGGTCGGGCAACACCGCGATCTTCTGGCCTATTTGGTACGTAGATTGCTGGAGAATGGGGCAAACTCATCTTTTGTAAATCAAATTTTTGATGCCAGCGTTGCATCCAGATTGGTAGCTGCGGATCCGTTTGACAAATTAGGCATGTCCGGCCCTGCCCTGAAACACCCCCAAGATCTTTTTGCCCCAGAGAGACAAAACTCAACCGGTTATGATCTTTCAAATCCAGACCTTCTGGAAAGATTACAAAGCGCCAGAACCACGCCAGGAAGATGGTCCTTCGGCCAAGAGGGCGCTATCCGGCAGGTGCATAATCCGGCCACCGGCAAAAGCCTAGGGCAAGTGCGATTTTTATCGCCAGAGCAGACTCAAGAAAAAATAAATGCTGCGCAGCCTTGGGGGGTAGCATCACGCGAACGCGCCACTATTTTACGCAGGACCGCTGATCTCTTTGAGGACCATGCAGAAGAGTTTTTTGCTCTTTTAACGCAGGAAGCAGGCAAAACTCTGCCCGACTGCATTGGCGAATTACGCGAGGCCGTTGATTTTCTGCGCTATTATGCGTGCCAGTCAGAGGTGCTTTCCGATGCAGAGGCCGGCGTCTTCACCTGCATCAGCCCTTGGAATTTTCCATTGGCAATTTTCACCGGGCAGATTGCGGCAGCTTTGGCGGCCGGCAATGCAGTCTTGGCTAAGCCCGCAGAAAGTACCAGTATGATTGCATATTTTGCCACCGAATTGATGCATAAAGCCGGCGTTCCAGCTGCGGCGTTACACCTGCTCGCAGGCGATGGTCCCAAATTAGGTGCCTGCTTATGCAGTTCGGATAAAGTTACAGGTGTTTGTTTCACCGGCTCAACCAAAACCGCTCAAACCATCAATCGCCTCATGGCGCGGCACCTGCCCCCCCATATTCCGCTAATCGCGGAAACCGGTGGTTTAAATGCGATGATCGTCGATAGTACGGCGCTGCTTGAGCAAGCTGTAAGGGATGTGATCATCAGCGCGTTTCAATCGGCTGGCCAACGCTGCTCTGCCTTGCGCATGCTTTACGTGCAACAAGATATAGCCGAGGCTTTTAAAAACATGTTGTTTGGAGCAATGCGCGCGCTTTGCATTGGGGACCCGGCAGAGGCCTCCTGTGATATTGGCCCGGTTATAGATCAAGCCTCTCAAGAAAAGATCACTCGATATATTCAAGAGAGCCACGTTTTGTTCGCCGCAAGCGCCCCCGAAACAGGCTGTTTTGTGGCGCCAACCGTTCTATCTGTCGCCGGAATTCAGGACCTTCCAGAAGAGATATTCGGCCCGGTTTTGCATTTTGCAAGCTTTGATATAAAGGATTTAGACCGCGTGATACGCGATATTAACGGCTGTGGTTTTGGGCTTACCTTCGGATTTCACAGCCGCATTGATGAACGCGTGCAACGCGTCATCGCTCAGATCGATGTTGGAAACCTTTATATCAACCGCAATCAGATCGGCGCGGTTGTCGGCTCTCAACCTTTTGGGGGGCACGGATTAAGCGGCACTGGCCCCAAAGCGGGCGGCCCCCATTATGTGGCGAGATTTGCAAAACAAACGCTTTTGAAATCGGCCACAAGCAAACCACCTAAAATGAACGCAGCACAAGTTGCGCGCGCCTTTCAACACCAAGAGCAAACCGCCTTTTCAGGGTCAAAACCCGTTAACCTGCCGGGGCCTACCGGCGAATTAAATCAATACCACCTTACTCCTCGGCAACGGGTGCTTTGCTTGGGGCCTGGTGCCGAGCAGCTGGCCAAGCGCGCCTTGGCCTTGGGGTGCTGCGCGATTGCAGCGGATATAAGTTCACAGGACCTAAGCGCAGTGCCACAATTGGATGCGGTGGTATATTCGGGCCCAGATGGGCGTCATATCCGCAAGGCTTTAAGCACCCGAGACGGGGCAATCGTACCCCTTTTGATGGATGAAACCTTTGAGACCTGGCTCATGAAAGAGCGTTCGGTTTGCATTGACACTACAGCCGCAGGCGGAAATACAGCTTTATTGGCAAGCTAGTGCCACACCGGTAAATCTTGCATTTCATGGTAAAAGGCTAAAAACTAGGATGCCAGCGGCAAAGTACGAGGCACACGCATCCTCCTAAACGCCCGTCTCCAAAGCTTTAGCCCGGCTTGAAACTTGCGGCCTATCAGTCCGCTCTGACCATGCGGTCTAATAAAGCCTAGACTTTGAGAAGCTTTTTTTGGCCTGCCATCTGTTTTTGTACTGCAATCCGGAAAAGGATATTTAGCGCGACATACCAAACACACCCGCCAACGCACTGAGATATTTCAAAAAATACGCCGCCAATGAGGGTTTTTGAATAGCATTTAAAAACCAAAAGACTCCGCTCAAACGGGGCCGTAGATCAAGAATTATGACAGTGTTTGTCGGTGAGGCCGCGCAACGCGTTTCAATGACATTGCCCTTGAAGGTGGCACCCAAGCAAGCGTTGCGCATTTTCATCGAACTCTAACGGGAAAACAGTAAAATTGCAGGGTTGAACGCGCAATCTAAGTTCAAAATCTTCCACTGCGGCAAAAGCAATAATTTCTTCCTCAGCCGCAAGACTGCCACACCATTCCGCAAAACACTCAAAAATCAACGTGATCGGTTCTGAATACGGAATTTCAAATCCACGATGATGAAGCATAAAACCATCAAACTGCCCTTGCGTCGTCAAGGTTTCAAATGTCTGCTGTTTTTTCCAAACCGGTTGTTTGAAGGATATAGTTCCTTTTAAGATAACCACGCTATGTTCGCTATGAACACTGTTTAGATAACTTTCGACAACATCAGGCCGAACGCAGCTGAGCGCAACCGCTTGAGTAAAGCTGAAAACGTAAAGAAAAAGCATATAAATAATTTGTTTCATCTCATACCCTTCGGGTGCCAAACCACCAAGGCTTAACCATACGCTTTTTCAAAGCCACAAAACAAGAAAAGGCGCTTTGCAATGCGTTAACCGCTTTTCAAGTATAGGGCAGAGAAAGGGTTATAATTTTAAACCTCTGAATACGTCGCCCTTTGGATCAAGATTTGGGGGCAAAGCTTGACGGATCAATGGTTGTGGGGCGACCGGGCAAATCCATTTCGCTGCTTAGCGGCGCGTTGCGCGCGATAATTTTGCCACGCCGCACAACCCTCAATCTATGTGCTCGCAATCTAATCGCCTCAATGCTGTCTTTCGCTTGCAGCAAGTTGAAATCTGCGAAGGCGCCTTTTTCGATACCATAGCCCTCAAGCCCCATTATTTGTGCTGAATTTTCAGTGATTGCGGTGAAGCACCAGGCCATATCCTCACGGCTTGATAATTGACCCGCATGCAAACCCATAAACGCCACATCCAGCATATCTGCCCGGCCCAAAGAATACCAAGGGTCCATCACGCAATCCGAACCAAAGCCAACCGTCACCCCCGCATCCCGCAGCTCACGTACCCGCGTTTGGCCACGCCGCTTTGGGTAACTGTCATGCCGGCCCTGCAGCATGATATTGATCAAAGGATTAGGAATGACGCCAATGCCGGCCTCAACAATAAGTGGGATAAGCTTGGACACATAGTAGTTATCCATAGAATGCATTGATGTCAGATGCGACCCGGCAACCCGCCCTTGCAGTCCAAGGCGCTGCGTTTCAAAGGCCAAAGTTTCAATATGTCGGCTCATCGGATCATCGCTTTCATCGCAATGCATATCCACCCTCAACCCGCGCTCAGCGGCAAGCTCGCACAATATCCGCACCGATGCCGCGCCATCGGCCATCGTTCGTTCAAAATGAGGGATACCACCCACGATATCCACCCCCATATCCAAAGCCCGAATGGTGCGTTCAAGCGCTGCGGGATCGCGCAGCACCCCATCTTGCGGGAAGGCAACCAGCTGCAAATCCAGATAACCTTTTACCCGGTTGCGCACCTCTAAAAGCGCCTGCACACCGGTTAAGTTTGGATCGCAAGTATCCACATGCGAGCGGATTGCCCCAATGCCCATTGAAACCGCCAAATCACAATAGCGCAGCGCCCGCTCAATGATATCATCGATGCTTTGCACCGCCTTTAACTCCCCCCAAAGCTCAATGCCTTCAAGCAATGTACCCGACATATTCATCCGAGGCGTGCCTAAAGAAAGCGTGGCGTCCATATGAAAATGCGGATCGACAAACGGCGGCGCAAGCAAGCAGCCTTCGGCCTCAATCACCTGCCGAGCCTCGGCTGAGATATCGCGCTCTACCGCCGCAATGCGATCACCTTTGCACCCAATATCCACGCCACTGCGCCCGTTTGGTAGAACCGCATTCTTTACCAATAAATCAAACATACCAGCTCCTAGCGTTGGCCTTTAAACCAAGGGGTTAACAAAGCCCGTGGATAATCCGCGCTTCTGGCCGCGATCACAAGCGCAAAGATTGATAAGACGTAAGGAGCCGCTAGAAAAACTTGGCTGGGCACAGACGCGCCCACCTCGGTTTGAAGGCGTACCTGCAAAGCATCAAAGGCCCCAAATAAAACCGCCCCCAAAAGGGCCTTTCCGGGCCGCCAACTGGCGAAAATAACCAATGCGATGCAAATCCAGCCACGCCCATTTACCATTCCAAAAAAGAATGCATCAAAGGCAGACATCGTTAAAAACGCGCCGCCAAGCGCCATCAAAGCCGATCCGGCCATCACGGCTCCAATGCGCAGCGCATAAACGCTTAATCCTTGCGCATCCACCGAGTTTGGATTGTCGCCAACCGCCTTTAAAGCAACACCCAGTGCGGTTTTGTTGAAAATGTACCAAACCACGGCAACGCAAAAAAGCGCCAAGAACGTAAGCGCCGTTTGCTGAAACAAAATCGGACCAATGAAAGGCAAATCCGACAAAATCGGAATATCCAGCGCTCGAAAGGGCGTAATACGCGGCGGTGACGACACGGTTGGAAGCGCCGTACGGTATGAGAAATAGCTGACGGAGGTGGCAAAAAGCGTGATGCCCAAGCCCGATACGTGCTGGCTTAAGCCCAGCGGGACCGTTAAAATGCCATGCAAAAACCCAAAAAACGCCCCTGCAAGCGCGGCAGCTAACACCCCACCCCATAAGCCAGCGCCCAACCAAACTGCCATCCAGCCGACCATTGCACCAGCCACGAAAATACCTTCGATACCAAGATTCAAAACACCAGATTTTTCGCAAATCAATGCGCCCAAAACGCCAAAGATAAGCGGAGTTGCGATCCTGATCGAGGCAGACCAAAAGCTTTCGCTGAGCAAAATTTGAAGAATATCCATGATCAACGTCGCTCCAGCTGTCGGCGCACCCGCACAATTTTATAACGTGCCACAAAGCCACCAACCAAAACGCAGAGTAAGGCCGTTGCCACAACCAGATCGGCAAGATAGGATGAAACTCCCATAGCGCGGCTCATGCTATCGGCCCCCACAAAGACTGAGGCGATAAAAAGCGCCGACACGACCACCCCGCCGGGAGACAACCCCGCAAGCATCGCAACAACAATGCCTGTATAGCCAAAACCTGGGGATAGATCTGCGGTCAGATAGCCTTTTAATCCGGCTACTTCGCTTACACCCGCCAATCCTGCCAGGGCGCCCGAAATAGCTGCCGCTGTCAACAAGCTTCGATTGACCGGTATGCCTGCATGTCCGGCTGCATTTCGATTTTCACCAACCGCGCGCAATTTGAACCCCCAAACCGACCGCAATAGCATAAATTGCGCCACGGCGGCGCAGATCAGCGCGATAACAAACCCGTAATGAATGCGCATACGCTCCATCAAAGGCGGCAACATGCCTTGATCCAAGATGGGCGCTGTCTGCGGCCAGCCAAGACCCATCGGATCTTTTAGCGGCCCCTCCAACATATATTGCAGAAAAATTAAGATAATAAAATTCAGCAGCAATGTGGTGACCACCTCATCTGCCCCAAAGCGAATTTTCAGCGCCGCGGGCACCGCCATGCCAAAGGCACCAGCAGCACAGCCGCATAGAATAATCACTGGGATCAACAGCAGCCCTGAAATATCCAGCACCCCTGTGCCAATCGCTGCTGCGGCCAAAGCACCCAAATAAAGCTGGCCTTCCGCACCGATATTCCACAGTTTGGCCCGAAAGGCCAAGGCGGCGGCAAGCCCCGTAAATATCAACGGCGTGGCGCGCGTGAGCATTTCGGAAAACGCAAATTTTGAACCAAAAACGCCCATAAACATCTGCACGTATGAAGCCCCAACGGGGGCGCCTGCAAACATCAACGGAATTGCTGCCAAGAGCAACGCCACGCACGCAGACAGGACAGGAATGCCCAGTTTCATAAAAGATGAAGCAGAGTCTCTGGCCTCAATTCGGATCATGCCGCCTGCCCTGCCATCATCAAACCCAATTGCGCGCGGTCACGCGTTTTTGCGGTGGAAAACGCGCCATCATGAACCACTAAAATGCGATCAGACAGCTTCAGAATTTCGTCTAAATCTTCGGATATCAGAACAATACCGGCGCCACGGCCGCGGGCCTCAAGAAGCCGCCGCGCCACCTCAGAGGCTGCCCCCATATCTAAACCGCGAGTGGGTTGATTTGCGAGAATAAGCTTGGGACTGCGATCAAAAACCCGCGCCAAAATCAATTTTTGGATATTGCCGCCTGATAACAAGCGCGCCGAAGCCTGCGCCCCTGGCCCCCGCACGTCATATTCTAACGATAGCGTCTCGGCATAATCGCGGATCGCATCGCGCCGCAGCAATCCGTTTTGTTGTATAGTCGGATCGTCCAACTGCTCTATAACCATATTCTCAGCAACACTCATCGATCCCACAATTCCATCCCGATGGCGATCTTCTGGAATGCGCCCAACGCCGCGCGAAATCATCGCGGCGGGGGTAATATCCAACAGAGGTTGGTCTTCTATCAAGACCTCTCCGCTCTCGACCGAGAGCATGCCAGAGATCACGCCGGCCAAGGCTGTTTGGCCATTGCCCGAGACGCCTGCGATCCCTAGGATTTCACCAGAGAAAACGGTCAGGTCAACATTTTGCAAACTGTCGCGCCGGGCGCGCCCTTTCACAGAAACCCCCTTGAACCGCAGTATCGCCGGTCCATTTGCTTGCGTTTCACGGGTATGGGATGGCGTTTCCGCCCCCACCATCAGTCGCGCAATTTGTTGCTCATCCGCCTGATCGGTTTTAATTTCTCCTGCATTTTTGCCATGGCGCAAAACGGTGATGCGATGCGAAAATGCCAAAACCTCACGCAATTTATGCGAAATAAAAATAACCGATAGCCCGTTCTGCGCCATGGCCCGAATGTTTTCAAACAGCGTATCCGCTTCTTGCGGCGTTAAAACGGCGGTTGGCTCGTCCAAAACGAGTATTTTTACATCGCGATATAGGGCTTTTAAAATTTCAACGCGCTGACGTTCGCCCACCGTCAATTTACCCACAGCAACATCTAAAGGCGCCGTCAGACCGCTTTCGGCCATAATCGCGCGGATCTTCTTTTCAGCGGCGGCGCGTTTTCTTGGCAATAAGGTGAGACGTTCAGCCCCCAACATAATATTATCAACCGCATCCAAATTTTCGGCCAAGGTGAAATGTTGATGCACCATACCAATCCCCGCGGCAATCGCCGCCTGAGGATGCCCGAGCGTGAGCGGTAAAAACCGTTGATTGGCATCGGCCACTTCGATTTGCCCCGCATCCGGCATGTAATGTCCGAACAACATATTCATCAAAGTGGTTTTTCCAGCCCCATTTTCACCCAGCAACGCCAATATCTCTCCGCGGTGCAGATCAAGATCAACATCGCAATTAGCAGCGATGGTTCCAAAGGTTTTGGACAGGCCTTTTAGGGCTAATATTTTATCAGAATGCATTGTAAAAAAGGCCGGCCCTCTATACGGGCCGGCCCGCTCTTTTATCCGTCAGACGCGGGTCGCGCATCATTCACATTCACACGAAACAGACCGTTGAGAATGTCTTTTTCGGTGGCTTTCACCGCGGCAGCAACATCAGCCGGTACCAGTTCTTCATCTAGAACCATAGATCCACCGCCAAAGGCCATGAAACTATATTGTCCATAATCAGCCGCCTCAAAATCATCTGAGGCCACCTTGGCGATGGCTTTATCTATGGTTGCTTCCATATGCCAAATCGCCGATGCCAAAATCGTTCCAGGATAATCACCGGACGTGTCAATCACATTCCCAATCGCTTTTACTCCGCGCTCTACGGCAGCATCCGCAACGCCAAAGCGTTCTGCATACATAATATCAGCACCCGCATCCATCATCGCAAACGCGCTTTCTTTGGCTTTGGGCGGATCATACCAGCTGTCAATAAAGTTCACGAGGAACTTCACATCCGGGTTCACTGCGCGTGCGCCATCCATGAAAGCATGCATCAAGCGGTTTACCTCAGGAATAGCGTAGCCGCCCACCATGCCAATCATATTTGATTTGGTCATCGAGCCGGCGACCATGCCCGTCAAATAAGAAGGTTCATGTATCCAATTGTCAAACACCGAGAAGTTCGGTGCCACGGGGCCGAAAGACGAGCCCATTAAAAACGCGGTTTCCGAATAATCTTTCGCCACTTTGCGCGCGGCCCGCTCAAGGCCAAACACCTCGCCAACAATCAAATCATGTCCTTGTTCGGCATATTCGCGCATCACCCGCTCATAATCCGTATTGGCCACGTTTTCTGAAAACGTATATTCGATGGTTCCGCTTTCGGCGGCAGTGTTTAAAGCCTTATGAATGCGACTTATCCATTGCTGTTCGACGGGCAAAGTATAAATCGCGGCCACCTTAACTTTTTCCGCGGCAACAGTCCCGGCGCTTGCCAGCAATCCCACGGCGAGCGCTGCAGTGGTAAACAACCGCCGCCCCATTTTTTGTGAAATATTCATAAATTTCTCCCTCTAAGGTAATACGCAACCATCACGTTATTTGATCATTTGGTCAATAAATAGATTCTCAAACGGCCTTAAAATGTAAAAAACCGTCAATTTTTTGAGCGATTTTTTGAGCGATTTTTTATCCCCTAAAAAACCTTCTGAAACCCAAACCATGTAAATTACGAAAATTTATTTCGTAGCCTTCATTGCGCCAGAAGGGTTAAAAGGTTTCACCCGCTCTGCACGCGCTGTGCTGATCAGGGCACAAGATCGGCTTCCTAATATAAGCTTACGATTGAGGTTGTATTTTACCTTGCCATATCATCACGTAAATTTTCGAAAAAGCTTCGTCTGGTCAAACATCTCTTCAAGCGCCTCCATCCTATCTTTTGTATCGCCCCAAGTGATGGCTTGAACCGTAGAAATCATCGTTTCCAGCAAGAGCAACGGCGTGATCGCAGAATCCCACGCCGAAGGCACAACGATGCGGCTGCCAAAACTTTGCTCCGCCATCCGATGAACCGGCGAACGCCATTGATCGGTGAATAATATAATTTTCGCGCCTTTATCATAGGCCATTTCTGCCAGTTTCAGCGTATTGTTTTCATAACGACGCATATCGAAAATGATGAAGACATCCCCCGCTTTGACATCAAGCAAGTAATGAGGCCAGGTATTCGACGTCGATTGAATATGCGTAATTTTGGGTCGGATAAGCTGCATATGTAAAAATAGATACTCCGCCAAAATATGCGAAATTCGCCCCCCAACAATATAAAGATGATGGTTTGTGTCGGCCGCGATACGGCAGGCTTCATCAAACGCAACAGAATCAATTTGTCCAAGCGTATGGCGGATATTATCAATCACCGACTCGGTAAACCTATTCAACAAATGTTCTGAAGGCGCCCCCTCTGACCAAGCATCATGTTTTGCAATGGGGCTTTTCACCTTTGCCCGAAGCTCTTTGCGCAGCTCTGTTTGAAACTCAGGATAACCTTGAAAGCCAAGTTTTTGCACCATACGGGCAACAGTTGGAACAGACACTTTCGCATCTTTCGCCAAAGCGCTGAGAGGCCCCAAACCTGAGGCAGGGTAATTCTCAAGAATAGAATGCGCCAATTGCCGCTCTGCGCGCGTTAAATCATCAAGCTTGTTCTGAATGCGATCCGAAATTGTTAAACTGGCTTCAGTCATTGGCGCGCCCCTGCAGTTTTGATAAATAAATAACACAATTAAAGTGCTGGGTAATATATTATCACTATTGTGTTGACAGAAGCTTGTTTTGGCAAGAGCCTTGTCTGTGAAAGAGGAATCATGACCAGCACGCCGATTGAATATTTCAACGACTACGTTGCCACGATAAACCCATCTGGCGCTTCCTCCATTGTGCTGGCCTGCGAGCACGCCTCTTCTTACATTCCTGCTGCCTACAACGCTTTGGGTCTGACCGCGGAAGACCAGAGCAGCCATGCGGCCTGGGATCCAGGGGCTTTAGGTGTTGCACAAAAGCTATCTCACCTATTGAACGCAGTTTTGGTGGCCAGCCAAGCATCGCGCTTATTATATGACTGTAACCGCCCTCCAAGCGCGACAAGCGCCATGCCAACGCGCAGCGAGTTGATCGATATCCCCGGAAATAAAGATCTTTCCGCCACCGAAAAATCACAGCGAGTCAAGTTGTTTTATGAACCTTTTCGCGAACAATTGCATCAAGCCATGATGCGGCGACCTGATCCCATTTTGGTAACGGTTCATAGCTTTACGCCCGTTTATTTTGGCAAGCCAAGAGCCTTGAAAATAGGCATTTTACACGATTCGGATACCCGGCTTGCAGATGCAATGCTGGATATTTCCAACGAAGAACGTGACAAAAATATAAAGCGTAACGCCCCTTATGGGCCTGAGGACGGCGTAACACATACCCTGCAAGAACACGCGATTTCGCGCGGCCATCTCAACGTTATGCTAGAAATCCGCAATGATTTAATCGCAACAGACGATCAACAAAACACCGTGGCAAAAATGATCGCGAAATGGATTGATCGCGCCTGCAGCCGCTTAGGCGTGCCCGGAGATGTACAATGTCGCGCCTGATGCAGCTTTATATTGCGTCGATTGACGGGGTCAATTTGCGGATTGGACGTATCGTGATGTACGGTATTTTTATTTTGATGGGCATTTTATTATGGTCTTCGATCAGCAAAACATTTTTCTTACCCTCTTTATGGACGTTAGAAATGGCCCAATTTACCATGGTGGCCTACTATATTTTAGGGGGGCCTTATTCCCTACAAATGGGATCGAACGTGCGCATGGATTTATTTTACGGCACGTGGTCTTTGCGCAAAAAAGCTTGGTTTGATTTGCTGACTGTTTTGTTTTTGATCTTCTATCTTGGGGTTCTGCTTTATGGCGCAATCAGCTCCACGGCCTATTCATTGGGATATTGGGGCACCGAGCCGTTCTCGTTTTTTGCAGGATTGCTCACCGGCGCTGAAGAAATCGGCCGGATGGAGCGCTCATCAACGGCTTGGCGCCCTTACATGTGGCCCATCAAAGCTTTGATGATCGTAGGCATGTTTTTAATGCTGCTGCAATGCCTGTCAGAATTGTTCAAAGATATTCTGCGCGTTAAGGGTGAAGCCATCTGATGCCGTATGAAATGATCGCCACGCTGATGTTTTCCACCATGATGCTGATGCTGCTTACAGGGCAGCGGGTGTTCGGCGCCATCGGGTTTGTTGCGGTGGCTGCCGCATTGCTGCTTTGGGGGGATAAAGGCGGTTTTGACATAGGCTTCTCTGCCGCGATGAAATTGATGAAATGGTACCCATTGCTGACGCTGCCTATGTTTATTTTTATGGGTTATGTGCTGTCAGAAAGTAAAATTGCGGATGATCTTTACAGAATGTTCCACGTTTGGATGGGCGGCCTTCGCGGCGGTTTGGCGATCGGAACCATCGGATTAATGGTGCTGATTTCAGCCATGAATGGGCTCAGCGTTGCCGGTATGGCGATCGGCTCGACGATTGCGCTGCCCGAACTTTTGAAACGAGGTTATGATAAGCGCATGGTCACCGGCGTGATCCAGGCCGGCTCTAGCCTTGGTATTTTGGTGCCGCCCTCGGTGGTTCTGGTGCTCTATGCGATGATTGCACGTCAACCGGTTGGACAGCTTTGGTTGGCCGGTGTCATACCCGGATTGATGATGGCGGCTTTATTCATCCTCTATATTACTGTGCGGTGCCGTATAAACCCCGTACTTGGCCCTGTTCTGGATGCCAGCGAGCGCGATATTCCTCAGGCCGAAAAGATGCGGCTTCTGCGGGCTGGATTGCTGCCGGTGATGATCTTTGCCGTCATGATGGTGCCCTTTGTAAATGGCTGGACATCGCTGGTGGAAAGTTCAGCTATAGGGGCGATGGCTGCCTTCCTTGCCGCAATCCTAAAAGGCCGCATGACTAGAGAAGTATTTGAAAACTCAATTAGAAACACGCTTGGGATCACCTGCATGTTCATGTGGATTATTTTGGCGGCGCTGGCCTTTGGGGCGGTATTTGACGGGCTTGGCGCCGTTAAAGCAATCGAAAGCGTGTTCACCGAGCGTCTAAATTTAAGCCCGTTAATGATTCTGATCCTGATGCAACTCAGTTTTATATTGATGGGCACTTTTTTGGATGACACGGCGATGCTGGTGATCGTTGCACCGCTGTATGTTCCTTTGGTGGGCGCTTTGGGCTTTGATTTGATCTGGTATGGCATTCTCTACACCATCACCACTCAGATCGCTTATATGACGCCGCCTTTTGGCTATAACCTTTTTCTGATGCGCGCGATGGCGCCACCAGAAATTTCCTTAAAAGACATCTATGCCTCTATTACGCCCTTTGTTTTGATTATGGTCTGTGCGCTAATATTGATCATGATTTTCCCAAGCATCGCCACCTGGCTTCCTGATTATGTTTATAACCAACCTTAACAGAACCACGTCAAACGTGGTCGCAACCCAACCAAGGAGACTGACATGACTACCAGACGTAAGTTTATTCAAGGCGCAGCGATCGCTGCACCTGCGGCCCTTGCCACTCCGGCACTGGCGCAAAGCACCATTAAATGGCGGATGCAAACCTATGCCGGTGCGTCTCTCGCGGCGGAAGTAATCGTACCCGCGATTGATATGTTCAACAAAATTGCTGGCGACCGGATGCAAATCGAATTGTTCTTTGCCGATCAGCTGGTGCCCACGGGTGAATTGTTCCAAGCCATGCAGCGCGGCACGATTGATGCCGTTCAATCCGATGATGATTCGATGGCCTCGCCCACCGAAGTAACCGTGTTTGGGGGCTATTTCCCCTTCGGATCGCGCTATTCTCTTGATGTGCCAGTGCTGTTTAACCAATATGGCTTAAACGAAATTTGGGATGAGGAATATTCTGCCGTTGGCGTAAAGCATATTTCTGCAGGCTCTTGGGATCCCTGCCACTTTGCCACCAAAGATCCAATCCGCAGCTTAGATGACATGAAAGGCAAACGGATCTTTACCTTTCCAACTGCGGGGCGTTTCCTTAGCCAGTTTGGCGTTGTTCCTGTGAACTTGCCTTGGGAAGACATTGAAGTTGCAGTGCAAACCGGCGAGCTTGATGGGATCGCATGGTCTGGTATCACGGAAGATTACACCGTGGGATGGGCTGATGTAACCAATTACTTCCTAACCAATAATATTTCAGGCGCTTGGGCAGGATCCTTCTTTGCCAATATGGAGCGCTGGAATGAATTGCCCGAAGACCTGCAGACGCTGTTCCGCGTGTGTTGTGATCAATCGCATTATTACCGCCAATGGTGGTATTGGGGCGGTGAGGCCAACCTGCGCGTCAATGGAACAAAGCTCCAGCTGACCACGATCCCAGATGAGGAATGGGCAACGGTTGAAACGGCTGCCCAAGAGTTTTGGGAAGAAATTGCGGCGGAAAGCGAAACCAAACGTCGCGTTGTTGATATCTTTAAGAAATATAATGCCGATATGGTTAAAGCGGGTCGTCCTTACCGCTACGGCTAATCGATCACAAAGGGGCAGCAATGCGCTGCCCCCTACCCTCAACGAAAGATATCTTTATGCCCGGACAATTTACCTTTGAAGCCTTAAAAAACCAAGTCGCAGACGGCACGATAGATACCGTTCTGGCCTGTTTTGTTGATATGCAAGGGCGTTTGATGGGAAAGCGCTTCCATGCCGCCAATTTTGTGGAAACCTCTTTCGAAGAAACGCATTGTTGTAATTACCTATTGGCCACGGATCTTGAAATGGCCACCCCGGATGGCTATGCGTCAACAAGCTGGGAAACCGGTTATGGCGATTACGTAATGAAGCCAGACCTCTCGACCATCCGCCTGCTTCCTTGGCTAGAGGGAACCGCGCTTGTGCTCTGCGATATTTTGGATCACCACACGCATGAGGAGGTAGCGCATGCCCCCCGGGCCATGCTGAAAAAGCAGATCACACGCCTAAATGCGATGGGGCTAGATGCCAAAATGGCAACCGAGCTTGAATTTTTCCTGTTCGAAAAAAGCTTTGATGACATACGCAAAGACGGCTTTCAAAACCTAGAGCCCATCAGCGGCTATAACGAAGATTATCATATTTTACAGACCACGAAGGAAGAGGGTGTTATGCGCCCAATCCGCAACCACCTTTACAAGGCCGGCTTGCCGGTTGAAAATTCGAAAGGGGAAGCAGAGGCTGGGCAAGAAGAGTTGAACATCCGCTATTCACCGGCCTTGGATTGCGCCGATTACCATTCCATCGCGAAACATGCGATCAAAGAGATCGCCTGGCAAAATGGCCGCGCGGCAACCTTTTTACCCAAATGGCACAAGGATCGAGTTGGCTCATCCAGCCATGTTCATCAATCATTGTGGAAAGACGGGGCACCCGCGTTTTATGACGGCGAAGGCCCGCATGGCATGTCAAAATTGATGGGCCATTATATGGCCGGTTTGATCAAATACGCACCCGATTACACCTATTTTCTTGCGCCTTACATCAACAGCTATAAACGCTTTGCCAAAGGCACTTTCGCGCCGACAAAAACCGTCTGGTCGGTTGACAATCGTACAGCCGGATTTCGGTTATGCGGCGAAGGTACAAAAGGCATCCGCGTTGAATGTCGGATCGGTGGATCAGATTTGAACCCTTATCTGGCGCAAGCTGTGATGTTGGCCGCTGGCCTTAAGGGGATCGAGGATGAATTGTCGCTGCCCCCGGCCACGACCGGTGATGTCTATGCCGCAACACAGGCCGCGGATATTCCGCAAACCCTGCGCGCCGCAACCGAAACCTTGCGCAATTCAACATTCCTACGAGAGTGCTTGGGAGAGGCGGTTGTCGATCACTACACCCGCGCCGCCGAATGGGAGCAAGAAGAATTTGACCGCGTCGTCACCGATTGGGAAATCGCGCGCGGTTTTGAAAGGGCTTAAGAAAATGACCATTCAATGTATTTCACCGATTGACGGATCGATTTATGTTTCGCGTCAAACGCTTGCCTATGCCGATGCGAAAGCCGCGGCTCATACCGCGAAAACAGCGCAAGGCGACTGGGCAAAACGTTCTTTAAGCGAGCGGATTTCGCTGGTCCAAGCAGGTGTGGCGGCCATTGGCGCGATGAATGACGAGATCGTTCCTGAACTGGCTTGGCAAATGGGGCGCCCTATCCGCTATGGCGGTGAGTTTGGAGGGTTTGACGAGCGCGCCTCCTACATGGCACAGATTGCCCAAGACGCATTGGCGGATATAGAAATCGAAAACAGTGATGCGTTTCGCCGCGTTATCAAGCGCGTACCGCATGGCGTGGTTTTGGTGGTGGCGCCGTGGAATTACCCCTACATGACCGCAATCAACACCATTGCACCCGCGCTTATTGCCGGAAATGCAGTGATCTTAAAGCACGCTTCGCAAACCCCTTTGGTGGGCGAACGTCTTGCGCAAGCCTTTCACGGTGCCGGCGTGCCAAAAGATGTATTTCAAAACCTTTTTTTAGATCATGAGACAACATCAGCGTTAATTTCGGAGCGCGCCTTTGGATTTGTCAACTTCACCGGCTCCGTTTCAGGTGGCAAAGCGATGGAAAGCGCCGCTAGCGGCACATTTACCGGTCTTGGCTTAGAGCTTGGCGGAAAGGATCCGGGCTATGTGATGGAAGACGCTCATCTAGACGCTGCCGTAGACACGCTGATCGATGGTGCGATGTTCAATTCCGGGCAATGCTGCTGCGGCATCGAACGTATTTATGTGCAGGAAGCGTTGTTTGAGAGCTTTGTTGAAAAAGCCGTTGCCATCGTAAATGGCTATAAGCTGGGACACCCGCTTGATCCAGAAACAACGCTCGGTCCGATGGCTCAAACCCGCTTTGCCGATCTGGTCCGCGCACAAACCAAAGAGGCCATCGCTGCAGGTGCCACGCCCCAAATCAAACCCGAAGCTTTCCCGGAAGATGATGGGGCCTATCTGATGCCTCAAATTCTTACCAATGTAAGCCATGACATGCGCATCATGCGCGAAGAAAGTTTTGGCCCCGTGGTCGGGATCATGCCTGTTAAAAACGATGCAGAGGCAATAGCGCTTATGAATGATAGCAATTTTGGATTGACGGCCTCATTATGGACGCAAAACAGGGGCCGCGCCGAAATCATCGCCGATCAAATCGAAACGGGAACCGTTTTTTTAAACCGCGCCGATTATCTTGACCCAGCCCTGTGCTGGACCGGATGTAAAGATACTGGCCGTGGTGGCGGGTTATCCGTTATCGGATTTCACAATTTAACACGTCCTAAATCGTATCATTTCAAGAAGGTCTAGAATCATGAGCATCGTTGCAAACTGGTCTTATCCAACCGCCATTCGCTTTGGTGCGGGCCGCATTTCTGAAATCGGCGAAGCCTGCGCGGCAGCCGGAATAAAAAAACCACTTTTGATCACGGATCGTGGCTTGGCCAAGATGGATATCACAACCCGGGCTTTAGACCTGCTTGAGGCCGCTGGCCTTGGCCGGGCCCTTTTTGCGGATGTGGATCCAAACCCGAATGAAAAAAATGCCGCCGCAGGCGTTGCCGCCTTTAAGGAAGGCGGACATGACGGAGTTGTGGCTTTTGGAGGAGGCTCGGGACTTGATCTGGGAAAGCTGGTCGCGTTTCTGGCGGGTCAAACGCGCCCTTTGTGGGATTTCGAAGATATCGGAGATTGGTGGACACGCGCAGATGCCGATGCAATTGCACCAATTGTGGCCGTACCAACCACGGCTGGAACAGGGTCAGAAGTGGGCCGCGCCTCGGTGATTACCAATTCCATAACCGAAGAAAAGAAAATCATTTTCCACCCAAAATTTTTGCCAAGCGTGGTAATTTGTGATCCAGAACTAACGGTTGGAATGCCAAAGTTCATCACAGCTGGCACTGGCTTGGATGCGTTTGCGCATTGCGTTGAAGCGTTTTGTTCGCCCCATTACCATCCGATGTCGCAGGGCATGGCCCTGGAAGGCATGCGGCTTGTTAAAACCTTTTTGCCCCGCGCTTATGCGGATGGCAGCGACCTTGAAGCGCGGGCGCATATGATGTCTGCCGCGGCGATGGGGGCGACAGCCTTTCAAAAAGGTCTGGGCGCCATTCACGCCTTATCGCATCCGATCGGGGCCATGTATCACACGCATCATGGCACAACGAACGCGGTTTGTATGCCGGCTGTTTTGCAATTCAATAAAACCGCTATTGAGGAAAAGTTATCCGCCGCGGCAAACTATCTTAACATTCAAGGCGGTTTTGATGGATTTTGCGCATTTGTGGATGACCTTAACGCCTCGTTGCAGATTCCAAAATCGCTGACCGCGCTTGGTATTGCAGATATTGATATTGATCGCGTAGTTGCGGGAGCCCTAAGTGATCCCAGCACAGGCGGAAACCCCGTGGAAATGACGCCGGAGAATACGCGTAAGCTATTACTCGCGTGCTGTTAAGAACACCCAGAAGCTAACGTTCCAAATATGAGGTTTGAAATGCAGTTAGCTGATCACATCGGCAGTTTTTTTTAACAAGCAGACTAATTTCACCCTAAAGTAAACGAGCTGGGGTGTACGTCATCCCTGCCTTAAAGTGTTACGTCTCTGATAACAACGTGCCCGGCTTGTTGGTCTGAGCACCTTCATTTGTTATGTAGAAATCAATTCAGGCTTTCATACAGGGTCAAGACCAGCCTGGAAGATGCAAGGCAACGCCCAGTATAAACATCAACGACACCGCACCGAACATGTCTTTGATCACATGTTCACCAGACTGTTTCAGAATTGCTTTTATTTCGCGCATTGTATCACCCCAACTCATGTTTATGATTTGTTCCCATTTTTTTGGGGGAATGTAAAGGTTTTTTGAGAACATTTGAGAACAAAGTGCGTATATTTCTGCTAACCCACTGACAATAAATGAATTGCTTTATCTTGTTCCATCAACCAAAGCAGACCGCGCGCGGCCTTTCCGCGCTGTGATGTGAGTTCTGGGTCAAGGCTTAGCAACGTGCGCGCATCGCTTTGAGCGGTTTCCATTAAATCCGTCATCGCCTCGAGATCCGCGATACGAAACTGCGGCAGACCAGATTGCACCGTGCCGATCAAATCTCCCGCCCCGCGCATTTGCAAATCCGTTTCGGCGATCACGAACCCGTCATCCGTTTGCCTTAAAATTTCCAAACGTTTTTTGCCACCTGCAGATAGGGGCGCTTGATAAAGCAAAAGGCAGGTTGATTTCTGCGAGCCCCGCCCAACGCGTCCGCGAAGTTGATGAAGCTGCGCCAGTCCAAACGCCTCGGCGCGTTCGATAACCATTATGCTTGCCTGTGGCACATTAACCCCCACCTCAATCACGGTTGTTGCCACAAGAACTTTTGCATCACCGCTTTGAAAGCGCGCCATTGCCGCATCTTTATCGGGGGCGGGCATTTGCCCATGCACAAGCTCAACCACCCCCTCACCCAAAGCAGCGCGCAGCGACGCAAATCGATCGCTAGCAGATTTATAATCCAGCACTTCGCTTTCTTCTACCAATGGGCACACCCAATAGGCTTGCTGTCCAGTTTTGATCGCCGCACGCAGATGACCAAGCACCTCTTGGATCCGCTCAGTTGAGACCATTGCGGTTGTTATAGGCTTCCGTCCAGGAGGTTTTTCATCCAAAACCGACACGTCCATATCGCCATATTGCGCCAAAGCCAAAGACCGTGGAATCGGAGTGGCCGTCATCACCAAAACATCTGGCCTATCCCCTTTACGGCCCAATTCCAAACGCTGGCGAACGCCAAACCTGTGTTGCTCATCAACCACCACCAACCGTAAATCGCAAAACGCTACATCAGATTGGAACACCGCATGCGTGCCAATAAGAATATCGGTTAGACCGGTGTGCAAAGCTTGCAATTTTGTCAGGCGGTCTTTGCCTTTGTCACGCCCTGTCAAAAGCGCTAGGGAAACGCCCGCCGCCTCTGCAAGCGGCTGCAAACCTTCAAGATGCTGACGCGCCAATATTTCGGTTGGGGCCATTAAAACACCCTGCCCCTTAGCTTCAACCGCAATCAGCAAGGCCATAAAGGCAACCAGCGTTTTTCCTGATCCCACATCGCCCTGCAGCAGCCGGTTCATGCGTGACGTCGCACGCATATCCGCCGCAATTTCATCGATTGAGCGAAGCTGCGCCTTTGTTGCTTGATACGGCAAGCTGGCCAAAACCGCGCGGCGCAACAAACCTGTGCCCATAGAAGGCCTTCCAGCAGCTTTTTTCAAGCGCGCACGCGCCAAACCCAACGTCAGTTGATGCGCCATAAATTCATCATACGCCAAGCGCTGCCGCGCCGGTGCAACGGCCATCAAATCAGCCATCGTGCGCGGCTGATGCGCGATTTGGACTGCGTGCTGCCAAGACGGCCACCCAGAGCGGGCTTTTTGTGCAGGATCAATCCATTCTTCCAGTTCGGGCAGCTTGGTCAAGGCCGAGCCCAGCGCTTTTGCGACTGTTTTCTGAGTGATCCCCGCCGTGAGCGGGTAGACCGGCTCAATAGCCGGAATAGAGGCGCTGTGTTCGACCTCTAAAATATAATCAGGATGCGCAATCTGGATAAGCTGATCAAAACTTTCCACTTTGCCAGAGATCAGCCGTGTTGCACCAACCGGCAAAACCTTAGCAAGGTAATCCGCCCGGGCGTGAAAAAAAATCAATTGGAAAACGCCGCGCGAATCTTCCATCTCAACGCGATAGGGGGCTGATTTTCTGGCGCCGGGCCGATGCGCCAGAACCAAAGCCGAAACCGTCACGGTTTTGCCCGTTGGTTGGCCATAAACAGTTGCCACCAAAGACCGATCGATCAGCGATTGCGGCAAGGTGAAAATCAAATCGCGCGGGCGAAATACCTGTAAACCGGAAAAGCTTTTTGCCGTTTTGCTGCCAACCCCCGTTAAGGTTGAAAGGTCGGCGAAAAGGGGAAAAAGAATTTCTGGTCGGCTTGTCATAATGGCGCAAGCATAGCCAACCATTCTTCCTCATCAAGCACGGTTATGCCCAAATCTACGGCTTTTTTGGCTTTTGACCCCGCTGCAGCGCCTGCAACTAAAAAATCTGTTTTGGCCGAAACCGACCCTGCAACCTTTGCACCAAGCCGTTCGGCTTGCGCTTTGGCTTCAGCGCGCGACATTTTTTCGAGAGAGCCGGTGAAAACAACCGTCTTTCCCGAAATAACATGATCCTGCGCGGCAATGGTCTCTGCATCTGTAATCTCTAACCACCCGCATAACCTCTCAATCGCGGCTCGTTCGCTAGGCGATTGAAACGCAGAAACAAGCGATTGCGCCATCACCTCGCCGACCCCATCAATCGATAGCAACTCGGCCCATGCCTCGCTCTGGGCATTTTGGGCTTGATCAAGCGCCTCGATCAGGGTGCTCCATTTTTTATAATGGCCAGCCAATACATTTGCACCCACCTCTCCAACGTGACGAATACCCAGCGCGAAAAGCATCCTGCCAAAGCCAATGGTGCGACGCTCCTGGATCGCTTGAAATAAATTTTCGGCGCTTTTACGCCCCCAGCCATCGCGATTTTTCAGTTGCGCGATTTTTTCTTCATCGCGCTGTTGAAGCGTAAAAATATCAGCCGGTTCGCGGATCGGCAGACCTTCATCTTTAAAGAACATTTCAATTTGCTTTGAGCCGAGCCCGTCAATGTCGAAGGCTTTGCGCGAAACAAAATGCTTAAGCCGTTCAATGCTTTGCGCAGGGCAAATCAACCCCCCGGCGCAGCGCCGCACCGCATCACCAGCTGCTCGGATCGCAGGGCTGCCACATTCGGGGCAATTTTGCGGAAATGTATATTTGGCGCGAGCTTGATCGCGAAAGGTTAAATCAACATCAGCAATTTTGGGAATAACATCACCCGCGCGATACACTTGCACACGATCGCCGGGGCGTATATCGCGCCCAGCCCGAATTTTGGCGCCATTGGAATCCAAACCCGAGATATAATCTTCATTATGAAGCGTCGCGTTTGACACAACAACGCCCCCAACCGTTACCGGCACAAGACGGGCAACCGGGCTTAGGGCGCCGGTCCGCCCCACTTGAATGTCAATCGCTTCCAGATCCGTCCAGGCAGTTTCGGCTGCAAATTTATGCGCAATCGCCCAGCGCGGGGTTGTCGAGCGCTCTCCCAATCGTTGCTGAAGCGCCAGCTCATCTATTTTATAAACCACCCCATCAATATCGTAATCCAGATCAGCCCGCAGCGCTGAAATATGTTGATACTGCGCAATCAACTGCGCAACAGATTGGCAAGTAAGCGTTAATGGATTGATCTCAAACCCCAGCTTAGAAAAGAATTTGAGAACCTCGCTTTGCGAGGCTCCAAGCGGATTGGAAAGCTCACCCCAAGCATAGGCAAAAAATTTCAATGGCCGGCTACGCGTAATTTCTGCATCCAACTGCCGCAAAGACCCCGCCGCCGCATTGCGCGGATTGGAAAATCGCTTGGCTTGGGCTTGGGCTTGGGTTTCGTTCAAACGTTGAAAGTCAGAACGCGCCATGTAAACCTCTCCGCGCACTTCCAACACGGGCGGAGCATCTTTTAAAACCTGCGGAATATCCGCGATCATGCGCGCATTTTGAGTGACATTTTCGCCAACACTGCCATCACCCCGCGTGGCCGCTTGCACAAGCTGCCCAGCTTCATATCTCAGCGTCAATGAAAGCCCGTCAATCTTCGGTTCTGCAGTATAGGTTAAAACGGCCTCAGCCTTAAGGCCCAAAAAACGCCGAATGCGTTCATCAAACTCATCAACATCCTGTTCATCAAACGCATTTCCAAGCGAAAGCATGCGTTGGCTATGCGCAACTTTTGAAAACCCAGACTCGGCGACAGCACCAATTTTATCCGAAGGGCTATCACTGCGCTTCAACGAAGCAAAACGCGTTTCAATTTCAGCGTTTCGACGTTTCAGGCTATCAAAATCTGCATCGCTGATAAGCGGATTATCGTTCGCATGATAGGCAATATTTGCTTGATTTAAAAGCGATGCCAAGCGTGCAAGCTCATTTTCAGCTTCCGCCCTTGTCAGTTTTGCAACATCGATCCTCTCAGTATCCACCGGTTGTCCACTCCAAGCCTATTGGCTCTGTGATAGAGTGGCTTGAAACCGCGGTCCAGAGAAGAATCTTTAATTTGTTTAGGCACCAACAGCCATAGCAACCGGTTGGTTTTGGCTGGGTTTGGGATCTTTCAAAACATAACCCCTGCCCCAGACGGTTTCGATATAATTTTCATTCGCGCTGGCACGCGATAATTTCTTACGCAATTTACAAATAAAAACATCTATTATCTTAAGTTCCGGCTCATCCATACCGCCATATAGGTGATTTAGAAACATCTCTTTGGTCAATGTGGTTCCCTTGCGCAACGAAAGAAGCTCTAGCATTTGATATTCTTTTCCAGTCAGATGTACGCTTTTTCCATCCACCTCTACGGTTTTTGCATCCAAGTTAAGCGCTATTTTACCTGTTTCAATGATCGATTGAGAATGCCCTTTCGACCGCCGGATGATCGCATGGATCCGCGCAACCAGCTCTTCACGGTGAAATGGTTTGATCAAATAATCATCTGCGCCAGAGCCCAAGCCCCGAATTTTACTATCTGTATTATCATCGCCCGATAATATCAGCGTCGGCGTATCGATCCGCGCCAAGCGCAATTGTCGCAACACCTCATGCCCGCTCATATCCGGCAATTTCAAATCTAGAAGTATCAGGTCAAAATCATAGAGTTTGGCCAAGTCGATCGCTTCTTCTCCAAGATCTGTCGTATACACGTTCAAACTAGCATGAGATAGCAACATCTCGATACTTTTCGATGTTGTCGCATCGTCTTCAACCAATAGAATACGCATTTCACTCTCCAACACATACGAGCGTCACTAAGGCTTCACCATAAAGGTTAACCACTCGTTACCATAACGCAATAAACGTAACTCTAGCGTGAAATACTGCTACGCGATGTTATTTTTAAACCAGAGGGACCATTGGCCGCCAGGCACCGTACCCAATCATAAAATTCTTCTTCGCTGATGCTGTAGGTTTCAAGTACCTCTTCTTGGGACCGTAATTGATAAAGTACAGCCCGCACCACTGCCAGTTTGCGCGAGGCCACCCACCGCCTTGTGTCGCGAGGCGGTAAATCCGCGACGCTTAAAAGTGATCCATCCGCAAGGCGCACCAACCCCGCGCCAGTTTTCATAGCTTTGCTGAACCGCATAGCACCCCCCTTTTCCCAAAGAAAAGATTGCGGTCAGGCGGCTTAATGTCTAATGAACCGTCACGATAAAAATGTTTAAAATGTGATCTTGTTTAGACGTTAACAAAAAGGAACTCTCGTGACAGGACCGCACCTCAATTCCTTAGGGTTTGCAAAACCACCTGCGGAAACACGCGTCGTCGTAGCCATGTCGGGCGGTGTCGACAGTTCCGTTGTAGCCGCACAATTGGCGAGTGAAGGCTATGATGTGGTTGGCGTTACTCTGCAACTTTACGATCATGGGGCCGCTTTGGCAAAGAAAGGCGCGTGTTGCGCAGGTATTGATATTCATGACGCGCGCCGCGTGGCCGAGAATATGGGCTTTCCGCATTACGTGCTGGATTATGAAAATATCTTTCAAGAGGCTGTGATCGATGACTTTGCAGATAGTTATCTGGCCGGGGCAACGCCAGTGCCCTGCATTCGCTGCAATGAACGGGTGAAATTCAAAGATCTGATGCAAACGGCGCGGGACCTTGAAGCAGATTGCATGGCGACCGGCCATTATATTCAGCGCAAACAAGGCCCAAATAAAGCCGAATTGCATCAGGCTGGCGATGCCACGCGCGACCAAAGCTATTTCCTATTCTCCACCACCCAACCTCAAGTTGACTTTCTGCGGTTTCCGCTTGGACATTTGACTTCGAAAGCACAAACACGCGCCTTGGCCCAAAAATATGGGCTGGATGTGGCCAGCAAACCAGACAGTCAGGATATTTGCTTCGTTCCCGATGGAAATTATGCCGCGGTGATTGAGAAGCTGCGCCCCGGCTCCGCCGAACCGGGGGATATAGTGGGGGTGGATGGTACAATATTGGGCCAGCATCACGGCGTGATCCATTATACGATTGGGCAACGCAGAGGTCTGGGAATTGGTGGCTTGGCTGACCCTATTTATGTGGTCGGCTTAGACGTTGAAAAAAAGCAGGTTATTGTGGGTCCAAAGCACTTATTGGCGGTGCGCAAAGTGCCTATTATGGGCATCAATTGGTTAGGAGATATTCCTTTTCAAGATAGGGCAGAATGGCATCTCTCGGTTAAATTGCGGTCTACGCGAGGGCCGAAAGAGGCGCTTGTAAAACCGCTCAGCGATACGACGGGCGAAGTCGAACTTTTAAACCCAGAAGAAGGCGTTGCCCCGGGGCAAGCCTGCGTGTTTTATGATACGGACAGCAGCCGTGTCTTGGGCGGTGGCTGGATCACCAAGCGCGCGTAAACGCAGATGCTTTTCAATCAAAGGAAAAGCTTTTAGGATCCTGAAATGAAGCAGTTTCTTTTGATCGTTATTCTTTTATCCGCGATGGGAATCGGGGGATATTTTGCCAAGCCTTATTTGGGCATGAACACCAAACCCAAAAACTGGCAAAATGGGCAGCAAGGCTATGTTCCTGCACGCCTTAAGAACACGTTAAACGGGCTCGGCAAAGGGTTTTAGCCTGTCAAAGTAAATCGCTGGCATAAGCCTGCCGAAGCATCACGCTTCTATATTGGGCTAAAACTTTCGCAAAGCAATAACAGCATTTAGACCACCAAATGCAAAGGCATTGCTGAGCGCCACGCTCACAGACGCCTCCCGCGCAATGTTGGGCACAACGTCCAGCGCGCATTCCGGATCTGCCTCTTCGTAACCGATTGTCGGGGCGACAACGCTATCGCGCAATGCCATAATACAGGCCAAAAGTTCCACCGCCCCCGTGCCGCCGATCACATGACCATGCATGGATTTCGTAGAACTGATCATCAAATCATCCGCATGGCGCCCAAACACCGTTGCCACGGCTGCGCATTCGGTTTTGTCATTCGCAGCTGTGCCCGTGCCATGCGCATTGATATAGCCGACATCTTCTGGATTAAGACCTGCATTTTTTAGCGCACCCGCGATTGCACGTTCAGCCCCCTGTTTAGATGGCATCACAATATCAGCGGCATCCGAGGACATCGCGTAGCCAACAACTTCAGCCAGAATTTCGGCCTTGCGGGCCTTTGCATGTTCCAATTCTTCGAACACAAATATTGCAGCGCCCTCGCCCTGCACCATGCCATTGCGATTGGCCGAAAAAGGGCGGCAGGCATCCCGGCTCATCACCCGCAAACCTTCCCAGGCTTTAACACCGCCAAAACAGAGCATGGATTCAGATCCCCCCGTTACCATTGCGGGCGACATGCCCGAGCGGACCAATTGAAAAGCTTGCGCCATGGCGTGATTGGAACTGGCACAAGCGGTTGACACCGTAAAGCTGGGGCCCTTCAAATTATATTCCATCGAAATATGGCTCGCCGCTGCATTATTCATCAGCTTGGGCACAACAAACGGATGTACGCGGTTTTTACCTTCTTCATATACGGCGCGATAATTGTCATCCCAGGTGCTCACTCCGCCGCCAGCAGTGCCCAAAACCACACCCGATGTCGCGGCAAGTTCTCCAGTAAAAACCAAGCCAGATTGCTCTAACGCCTCTTTCGCGGCCAATAAACTAAATTGCGTAAACCGATCATATAGAACCAATTGCTGGCGATTGAACACCTCTTCGGGGGTAAAGTTGCGAACCTGCCCTCCGATCTGAATTGACAACCGCTCTACGTCGCGAAACGTGACCGGAGCGATGCCGCAGCGCCCCTCACGCATCGCCTCGAAGGTTTCGTTGACAGTATGCCCAAGCGCGTTGATTGTGCCCGCGCCTGTAATCACAACCCTTTTCACAGCTTTTTTGCCACCAATTCTTGAATTCCAGCAATGATTGTTGCCACGGATGAGATGTCAAAATCACTATTTTGCGGATCATTCGCGTTGAAGGGTATTTGAATGTCAAAGGTTTCTTCTATTGCAAAAATACTTTCGACCAGCCCCAGACTATCGATCCCCAAACTGTCTAAACTGCTGTCTAAGGAAACGTCCTCGACTTCAAGAACCGCAAGTTCAGCTATGATTTCAATAACTTTTTTTTCCACATTCATGACTTCAACCTTCTAATTCTTATCCTTAAAAGATTCATCTTTTTGATTTAAAAACCGGGCTTTGAACTCTGCAAAATCGCGCATCAAGCGCGGCAAGCGGCGCAAAGCCTTATAGGCCTCAAGGTGGCTGTCCATCTTCATAGCTGGATAGCCCAGCATAACGCGCCCCGCAGGAACATTAGAAAGCACTTTCGTTGCGCCGCCTGTGATCACGTGATCACCAATAAATAAATTATCGCTCACCCCCGTTTGCCCGCCCAGCACAACATGTTTGCCAATTCGGGTTGATCCCGCGATCGCCACCTGCGCGCAAATCAAACTGTGTTGATCGATCGTCACATTATGACCGATTTGAACAAGATTGTCGCATTTCACACCATCACCGAGAACAGTATCGCGGATTGTACCGCAATCAACGCATGTATTGGCCCCCAGTTCGACATCATCGCCAATGGTAACGCTGCCCAAAGAATGCACCCGCGCCCAGCTCTGCTGCTGAACCGAGGCGGTTTGATCGCCCAAGGTTGCACGGGCAGCCTCAACGCCTGAAATCTCTTGAGTCACGAACGAAAAGCCATCCGCCCCAATAACAACCCCTGGCTGCGCGATAAAGCGATCCCCAATCCTCACACGCGCGCCAATTTTAACACCCTCTCGCAGGCGCGCATGATCACCCAAAACGCTAGAAGCGCCGATATGACAATAAGGGCCTATCAAAGAGTCATCGCCTATTTCAGCGTTTGGACCGATATAACAGAAAGGACCGATGCAAAGGTTTCGCCCAAGCTTTGCGCTCGGATCAATCACTGCAGATGGGTGAATGCCCAGCGGTACAGATTGTCCAGGATCAAGCATCTCGGATAAACCCGACAACGCAAATTTCGGGCGCGGCGCCAAAAGCGCTGCGCGTAATCCAAGCGCTTGCCAATCCGCCCCTTCACGCAGCATCGCCATTTCAGCCGCACCTTCGCTAAGTTGGGCTTCATAGGCGGGCGACATGGCCAGAGCCAGTTGGCCTTGCTTGGCGCTACTGGGTTCTGAGACGCTCTGCACGCGCAAGTTCGGGTCCCCCTTCAGCGTAAGGCCGAGAGACGCCGCAATATCTTTAAGTGTATACGCGATTTTTTTTTCCATTTCAGACTGGTTTAGCCTTGCGTGGCCTCTAACGCCAGCCCTGCCATCCGTAAGGCCTCAAAAATACGCGCGTCACGGCCGTAAATATCGCGTCTGAACCCAATCCGTCCATCATATTCTGTAACGGCGGTGCGATAGATAATGTGAACAGGAACTGGGTTTTTAAGGATAATGCTGGCCTCTTTGCCCGCATCTAAAAGTCGGTAAAAATCGCCAACGGGATCGTAGCTTTGGTCTGACAACAGCTCAAACGCAAAATCAAAAGGCTGATGCAGGCGAATACAACCATGGCTGAAAGCCCGCGTTTCTTTCGCGAATAAGGCTTTAGAGGGAGTGTCATGCAAATAAATATTATGCGGGTTGGGCAGCATAAACTTTACCAACCCAAGCGCATTTGTTTGCGATGGCAGCTGCTTTAAATCAAAGGGGAAGCTGTCTTGATCATAGGCCAAAAAATCAACAAAGTCTCGATCAACAACCTGCCCGTCTGGATCATAAAGCGTAAGATAGCTATGCGCGCTTGGATCTTCCTGCAGCTCAGGCAAATATTCATTTAGCGTTATCGATTTTGGAACATTCCAAGTTGGATTTATAACCATATATTCCATTACATCTGAAAACTCTGGACTGCGCTGATCATCAATATCCGCGCCCACCACCGAGCGAGTTTGGAATTTTACCGCGCCGTTTTCTATCAGCTTGACCGTGTAATCGGTTAAATTCACCACAATTTGGCGATTTTGTTTCGGATGATTAATCCAACGTTCCCGTTCCATGGCGACTTCTATAGATTGCAAGCGCTGCGATAGTGGAACGTTCAACTCAGCAATCGTATTGCTGCCGGCGATGCCGTCAGGCGATAACCCATGATCTTTTTGAAAGCGTTGAAGCGCCAACCGCAAATCACCATCAAACCGAGCAGAAGCCGTTTGCTTCAAGTAGCCCTGTGATATCAATCGGTTGCGAAGTTGAACAACTTGATCTCCCTCGGCACCTTTGGACAGCCGTTCATCTAACAAAACCGGCCCCCATGGTGCATCCAGACGCGCCTTAAGCAGTTTTTGCCGCGCCTTCATCAGGTTCTTATAGGCGTCGCTTTGCGGTGGTAAGCTGTTTAAAACGGCTTTTGCCGGTTCTGACACAACCCGTTGCAAAAGCTCGCCTTGATTAATGCGCGGCAACTTTCGGAAGATCAATTCGTCCACTTTGCTGGGCTTTAAAAGACCGGCATGAACGTCTTTTGCGTATCGTAAAAAAGCCATTGTAAGCTGGCCTTCTAAGATACCCAATTGCCTTCCATCTTGGCTGCGCTTTTTAAAAAGCCCTAAGTCATCCCTATAGCGCCTCATAGGCAACGCGTGCAAATCAGCCTGTTCCAGCGCTGTGAATAAAGCCGTGCGTCGCTCAGTAGCGGCTTTGCCCTGCCCTATCCAAACCGGCATGAAATTCCGATTTTGGTAAAAACCTTCAACTTCTTTTTCGCCTGCTACTTCTTCTAGCAAGCCCAATTTAAACGCAAAATCAGTCAGTTCAGCCCGCGCGCTCTGCGCGAAAACCGTAAAAAAAATGACGCAAAAAAAACACAGTTTAATAAAAAATGATCTTTTTATCTGCTCGTCCTGCTGGCCGACCATCGCTTTTCCCACCCTTGGTATTCCGTATGCCTTTATAAAGCATATGTAGTTGATTGGAAGCACAGATCACGTCACTTTTTGGTGACGGATCTTTTAAAACCACCCCAATTTCACGGATTTTAGTTTAAAAAGACCGCAGAATAGCGGCAAAAACTGCCCTAAAAAGTGTCAGACACAACCTATCGGTAAATAAAATCTTGGCTAATGCTCTCTTTTATGGCAAGAAGCGATTTGTGGGTGAGCACGTGTTGATCGCCTGTGCGAAATATTTAAAAAGGGCTCTCGGGAATGGATCACACGCAAAACTGCACCGCGATATCGCGACGCTTTTTGCTTGGTGCATTTGCGGCAACGCTCGTGTCGGCCGCGCCTACCTTTTCCAAAGCCGCTGGTTTCCTGCGCAGATCAGGCGATATTCGTAGCCTGAATATGTATTCAAAGCGCAGCGGCGAGCGGGTGAATACGGTCTACTGGATCGACGGGCATTATATTCCTGAGGCTATCGACGAAATCAATCGCATAATGCGAGATTGGCGTCGCAACGAAATTAAACAAATTGATTTGCGCACGATCGACATCATGGCAGCCAGTCACCGCCTTTTGGACACGGATGAGCCATATCAGCTGCTTTCTGGGTATCGCAGCGCTAAGACAAATGCGATGCTGCGCCGTCAATCGCGTTTGGTGGCCAAGAAATCTTTGCATATTTCTGGGCAAGCTGCGGATCTTCGACTGTCATCGCGATCAGTTCGTCAACTTTCCAAAGCTGCTAATTCTTGCAAGGCTGGCGGCGTTGGGCGTTATTCACGGTCAAATTTTGTCCATGTCGATTGTGGTCCCCTGCGCAGCTGGGGCAGATAAGCCCGGTTTAAATCACCTGAGATGTGTTAAGCGATAGCCGTGCCAGCTGTATTGAATAGTTTTTAATAAAATCTCTTTCAAGAAACGGGATTTAAAATTAAAAATTCTATCAAAATTATAATTTAAATCCCTAAAAGCGCTAAACAAAATCGCCTGCGGTCGTTTCTATTCCTGAAGGAGATCCGCCATGCCAGCTTTTGAACTTAACAGAACATCCGATCTATCGGCAGCTATGACCTGTTCATCCGTTGCAGCCTCTCTTGAAGAGACCTCTTCCATTTCATCCCAAGCAGAGCTGGCCGAGATTGAAACGGGCGGTGCGTCAGATACTCAGTCTTTGATCAATCCTATCTTGTCAAAGCTGTTGATCAATCTGTTTCAAAAGGGCGAATACGAATCTGTTGTTTCATCCGCAGGCCAGCTTTTGAGCGAGTTTCCAGAGTCCATCTTTCTTCATAACGTTATGGCGGAAAGCTATTCGAAACTGGGACATGACGTAAAAGCAATTTTTCACTATGAACAAGCGATCGAAATTAAACCCTGCCCCGCAGAGCACAACATGCAACGGGACAACAAGGTCAACTATCATAACAACCTGGCCGTATCTCTCAAATCGCTTGGATTGCTGGATAGATCAGAGCAACATTTAAAAGCTGCTCTTAAGATCAACCCGCGCTTCTCTCCTGCCTATAATAATTATGGTAACCTATTGAACGATCGCGCCGATATTAAGGGCGCGCAGGATTGTTTTTTGAAAGCGATTGATATCGATGAGAATAGTTTTCGCGCCTATTGGAACCTGCACTCTACGGTAAGCGATGCAGAAACTGCACAGGCAATTGTGGAAATGTGCCTCAAGGCAGAGCCTATGTATCGTGACGCAATTTTTACGCTAGCCGGTATGAACGCGTTCAAGGGCGATCGAAGCCATTTTGACTCGTTAATGAAGAGCGAATTATCTGACGACCCAATCTTGAAAAGTATTGAATGGGTGTTGTCTTTGGAAGAAAAGCCCAGCTTACATTTTAATCGCTGGTCGATTTTCGACCTTGCCACATCTTTATCAGACCAGTCACGCCCCTTTTATGAGTTTGGTGTTTGGATGGGAGACTCGTTCAGGTATTTGATGAAGAGTTATGAAAAAGGATTTGGGTTTGATACGTTTGAGGGCCTGCCCGAAGATTGGCGATCTGTTCCCAAAGGGTCATATAGCAGCTTTGGAACAGTGCCAGAAATCCCCGGAGGTGAGTTCATCGTTGGTGAGTTTGACAAAACTTTACCAACCTTTTTTGCAACTGAACGCCCAAAAGCTGCATTGATAAATCTTGATGCAGATCTTTATGGATCAACCTTGAGCGCGCTTAAAAATGCACGATCCGTCATAGATGAACAGACGGTGATCATTTTTGATGAATTGATTATCAACAAGGGTTGGCAGCAGGATGAGTTTAAGGCGTTAAATGAGTTTTGCGCGCTCTTTGATTTGCGATATGAAGTCCTTGCACTGTCTCTTTATACCAAACAGGTGGTGACGCGAATTTTACCCGCAAGTTGAGCTTACCGTTTAAATAAAAAGGTTCGGATTTAGCTCGAAATGGACCATGAGGGCGCAAGCATATCGGGTCTTATTCCTGTCTTCGCCATTCCAAACGCTTAATCCCTAAAAGCACGCTTTTGAACACGCGCAACAGGTTGCGCGAGGTAATCCAGGACGGTCCTTTTTCCGGACAATATATTGAATTCTATTTCCATCCCAGGCCTTAAGCGAGGCAGGTCTTGAACAACCCCGGACGAGTTCCTTTTGATCGAGATTCTTGTGAAATAAAACGACTTATCAGATTTTGATGTCTTTATAACATCCGCAGAAATTCTTTGAACATAGCCATCCAAATTGGCAAATTGGTAAGAATCTTTGGTAGTTAAACGCAATTTCACTTTATCGCCTTTCGCAATATTGGGTAAATCCTTTGGATCAAGCTGCGCATGAACCATCAATTCAACAGCTTTTGGAATCAGCTCAGCAACAACCTCGCCCTTTTTAACCAAGGCATTTTCCGACATAAAATTTATCTGATTTATTACGCCACCAACAGGCGCATAAATTGAATGCCGTGCCAACGAAGTTTGTAGAATTGGCAATAGCAACAAAGTTTCGCTCAAGCTTGCCTTCAATTTGGCTTGCTCTGTTAATGCAGAAATGCGTTTGGCTTGCCGCATCTCTTTCTCTTGTTCTTGAAGTTCATGGCGCTGTGCCCGAACCTGTTCAAGCGCAAACGGCAGGGCAGCAGCTCTTGAAAGAGTCTCGGCATGCTCTTTGAGCAAGGTCAAAAGTTGAACCTTTGACCTCACACCTTTAGCCACGAGCTTTTCAACCTTTTTAAGGTGCAGCTCTTGAAGGCTTAAGATATACTGAAGTGCCTTATCCTTTGCCTCGATACTTTTAATTTCACTGCTGCGCTGAAGAATTCGTTGTTTTAATATTGATATTTTCGCAGCAAACTCAGCCTGTTCAGAATGATAAAGCGCGATTTGATTTTGAATGAAATCTTGACTTGCATGCGTATCGAAACCAAAAAAATTTAGCTTATCAGAGGTAAGTTCCGCACATACACGCTGCAATTGAATTTTCAAATGGTCTCGCTTTAAAGCGGCCTGTTGATAGCGCATGCGCGCCTCACTTGAGTCCAATTCAAATAGGGCTTGCCCCTGTAGAACCCGATCACCCGGCTTCACCAAACGCTTTAAAATCACCCCGGAAACGGCGGTCTGAACATGTTGGTTTGAACTTTTGGAAACCAGCACTCCATTGCCGCGCACAACGCGGTCAATTTCAAACGTTGCGGCCCAAAATAAAAGGCCACCAAGCAGCGCAATGATCGTTAAAAGCAAAGCAGAGTAAAACACAAAACGACCAAAAGGCCTTTTCGGGTGATCTTTACCGCCAATATCCGTCACACGCGCATCGCAGTCAGGTCTTCGCCATGAGATTGCTGGGATGTTGATCGGCAACAATCTGGCCCTGCTTAATCACCAACACGCGATCGGCAGCTTTGAACAAGGCGCTGCGATGGGTGACTATGATCATCGTTTTATCCGATCTCATATGGATAAGATTATCCGCAATATGACCCTCCGAGGCTGGATCCATTGCGCTCGTCGGTTCATCCAAAAGCAAAATTGAAGGGTCGTGCACGAATGCGCGGGCCAGGCTAACCGCTTGTCGTTGCCCTCCTGAAAGAACGGCTGTTTTATCAGAAAGACCGGCGATACCCTCAGACTGCTCGCGAGAGATCAAACCAGACAAACCCCAGAACTGGGCCAGCTTCGTCATATCGGCATCCGTATGACGCAGAGCGCCCGTTTGAATATTTTCTTGAATGCTGCCAGAAAACATCCATGCATCTTGCAACATCACACCAATATTCTGTTGCCTATCCTGTCGATCCAATTGCCGGACACTTACCCCATCCACCAAAACCTGCCCTGAACAGGGCTGCAAAACACCTGCAATCAACTTTAGGATTGTTGACTTTCCGGATCCCATTTCACCAAGCAAAACAACGGTCTGACCCGCATAAATTTTAAACGATAAATTCGAAATTAAGGGTTTGGACTCGCCTTTAAATTTAAAACTGACATCGCGAAACTCGATCGCTCCCGATAATTGAGACCGGCTTATAGAAGATGTGCGGTAACGTTGGAGAGGGAAATCATGCAATAAATCGTTCAACGAGGTATAAGCGCTGATCGCCGCATTTGCCCGAGTGAGCGCATGCGTCAATTGCGCCAATGGTGCCAAGGCGCGCCCACCCAAAATCACCGCAGCAATCAGTGCCCCTTGAGAAATATCACCGTTTTTTATCAGAAAAACACCAAAAACCACGGCAAAGACTTGTGCATATTGCTGCACCGACATTGAAAAATTTATGAGAAGCTGACCACAAGTTCGAGACGATGCACCAGTATCAAGCTGTTCGCGCAATGCCGCTAGGTAGCGTGTTTTCATCAAAGCACCAGCCCCAGTTACGCCCACAGTTTCAAGACCAGACAGGGTTTCAACCAAAATCGCTTGCTTTGCTATCGCATGTTGCTGAGAGAGCCGTGTGAAACGCGATAAAAACGGCTGCATAACCACCCCCGCGACGATCACAACAGGCAGCGCAATAAGCCCTATATACGCCAAGGGCCCGGCTATTATCGAAATGACATAGAGAAAAAATAGCGCAAAGGGCAAATCAACCAAAAGCACCAAACTCGACGATGTGAAAAACTCGCGGAGGGCTTCATATTCGCGCACAACACCCGCCAGCATGCCTTTCTTAAGGGTGTATTCGGTTGCAGATAAAGATAGTATTCGATCAAAAATACGAACCGATACATCATAATCGGCAATGCGGCTTGCTTGATCGATAAACAAGGCTCGGATGTAACGGATCAAAAAATCAAAACCCAGAGCAATCACCACACCAACGGTTAGGGCGATTAAGCTTTCAATGGCAGCGTTTGGGATTACCCGATCATAAACCGTCATTGTGAAGATCGAAATTGATAGCGCCAAAATATTTGTCATAATTGTGGCCAATAAAACTTGCCAATAAAGCCACTGGCTTTTTAGAAATGCCGAAAAAAACCAATGGCCTTTTTTCTTTTGCCATTCCGCATTGCTTAATTTCTGCACCCGGAGAACAACTCCGCAATAAAAAGCGTCAAAACGCGCATGCCCAATCCTTTCTGGATCAGTTCTATCGGCGTAACGCAGCAGGTTGATGCGTCCATAAGGCTCTACGCTTAATATCACAAAGGGATTGTTACTTTTGTCAAAGGCAATAAGTGGGCAAAGTTGATCCGGCAGATGCTCGATTGCACAATCAGCCAGCTGGGCGCGAAAACCAAATCTCTCCAAGGCGGTGCAGGCTTCATAAACCCCAAACTCACCTTCTTTCACACCTGCAGAACATCGGATCGACGCAAGGCTTTGGTCGTGCTTATAAACGCGACAAATTTGTTGAACCGCACCCGCAAGGCAAAGCGGCGAGGCTGGCTGGTCATTTCCCTTTGGAGGGCTTAATTTTGTATAATGCATAGCATTTGGGCCCAGCGGTTCCTGTTACGGACAAAAGCTGGCCAAGCTCTGACATAATTTTAGTCTGCGGTTAGCCAGAATTAGCCCCAAGCTTTTGAATTTTAGTTCTCAATCCATAGACCAATGAGGCTTAAGAAAAGTTTTATTGTTAAAATGCGTTGCAATCGTATTTCTATTCTGGGCATCACTTTGCGTATCTTTAGGTCACAAATAATATCTTAAACGCACGAAATTCGCGTTGAAAATCAACTGATTTTTATCGACATCTAGGCATTTCAATTGAATTCAATTCAATTCTGGCAGACCATTTGCCTTTGCCGATCAAGTGAATTGGGACCCAAAATCAACATTGGCGGAAAGGTCATAACTCATAAAAAGGGAAGCTCTCTTAACTTGAAGCTGATCGGCTAACACGCATCATAAGCTCAATGCCAGTGTTTGCAAAGCGAAGGCTGCGCCTGCACGACCCTGATATTTATGGCAATCAGACGTAAATTAAGGGCAAGATCCATCGCGAAATTCAGCAGGATTAGTGCAACCTCAGGGCGTACAAAATTGCAGGCCATTAAAAAAGCATCTTCACGCTGCCCCTCCAAAGCGTAGCCCAGAAAATTGACAAATCCCGATTCATCTCCACCAAGGGATTTACAATTCACACAATTTAAAACGAAGGGTCTGCGGCCATGGCTAGAACAGATTGCAAACACGCTTTCAAACGCCGAAAACGCCTGCTTTGCGCGGGTTGGTCCTAAACTTCGTGAAAATTCATTCCAAATTTCCGCCTGCGCCTCTGGCCCCGCCCACCAAAGCCGTAAATACCGAATACAAAGCGCCTCATCAGGGGTTAGGTCTTGGACTAAGCCAACCGGCGCCGCCCCTCTGATACCCGCTAGATTTTCTGTCATGTGACACCTCTTCTCATTCAGACAATACCAACGGATCTTAGTAAGGCTTTTACCTGCTCGCGCGCCCGTGAAGCTGGGTAAGGGCTGCAACGAATTGCAAAAGAAGAAAGATCTCTTTAACGGAGCTTCATCTACCCCGGCCCAAAACCGCCCTACCCGGCCATGATTTAATTTGACAGGAACGCCGCGTGATAGGCCGGCCCAGCTTTAATACTGGGCCCAGCACGATGTGCTTACCCGTCAAAATCCACAACTTCAGTGATTTTCAAGGCAAGTTTGCGCCGCGCGGCCAATTCCATCAGATTCACATCATCTGCCTGAAACGCGCCCCACCCCTTAACCAATTCAGCTGGCTCAGTGTTCGGAGCGATTGGATATTCATAATTGGCAGTCGCATAGACCTCTTGCGCATCAGGAGATGTCAAAAACTCCATAAACTTAAGCGCGTTTTCTCTATTAGGAGCATATTTCGCCATGGCTACACCGGAAATATTTACATGCGTACCGCCATTTTCAAACCTAGGAAACAACACATTGACGCTGTCTGCCCAAGCTTTTTGTTCAGAATCCGCAAGCATTTTACCCATATAATAGGTGTTCCCAATAGAAATATCGCATTCACCTGCCCAGATGGCCTTAACCTGCGCACGATCATTGCCTTGAGGTTTGCGCGCCAAATTTGCCTTAACACCCTCAAGCCAAGTTTGTGCACCTGCCTCACCGTGGTGATAAATCACCGCCGACATAAGCGCCAAATTATAGGCATTGGTGCCCGAACGCGTGCAAAGCCTACCGCGCCATTTTGGATCAGCAAGATCTTCATAGGTTGTCACTTCACCCGCAGCAACACGTTCTTTGCTGGCATAAACAATACGAGCCCGCGTGGTTAACCCAAACCATTCCTTGCCCGGATCCCGATACAGGCTGGGCACGTTCTCTTCCAGTAATGCGCTCTCAACCGGCTGCGTTAACCCCGCGTCTAACAAAGCCGCAAGGCGCGAAATATCGACGGTTAGCATCACATCAACAGGGCTGCGTTTGCCTTCTGCTTTCATGCGCTCGACCATACCTTTTTTAAGATAAGCCGCATTCACTTTGATACCGGTTTTTTCCGTGAACGCATCGGTGAGTGGCTTGATCAATTCTGGTTGACGATAAGAATAAACGTTCACGTCCTCGGCTTCAGCAGCGCTTGAGAGAACGAGACCAGCCGCGATCAGTTTTACAAAAGATTTCATGTTATATTTCCATATTTTTTCAGTTGATAAACCATCAATATATTTGTTGACTATTTTTGTAAAGAATTAATCTTGATAAAAATAGTAAGAAAAAAATAAATTAACCCTTTACGTGGAAAAAAAGAACCCTCAAAACCCATATGAAAGAATTAAAATATAATATTAACAATAGCTTAAAGATACGCAATTGATTCAAGACAGCCAACAGCTATATCTCTAACATGATAATAATTTCACGTATGGTGACCATTAGCCTTATGGTTTGGGCGTTGTTTTCCGGAGGCGCTATGGCCTATGAAGAGCCAGAATATAAACTTTTGCAATCAAATGACGCGTATGAAATTCGTCATTATAAAGACCGGCTTGCTGTTCAAACCATTCAGGGTCACGGCAGCAATTCGGCGTTTCGCCGATTATTTTCGTATATTTCGGGCACCAATGAAACCTCTTCGAAAATTTCAATGACCGTTCCGGTAACGCAAACCGACCAAAACGGTGCAACGCAAATGCAATTTTATTTGCCTCAAGCCTTTACCAAAGAAACGGCCCCAGCACCTTCACACGGCTCCGTAAAATTGGTTACGGTGCCCGGCGGATATTACGCGGTGATGCAATATTCTGGTAGGTCTACCAACAAAAATTATCAAGCTCACGCTGCGCGTCTTAAGCGCCATTTGCAAGACGCTGGCGTCAAAATCCTGGGCGCATCGATTAAAGCAACCTATAACGGACCGTTAACGCCGTTTTTCATGAGACGGAATGAAGCGATCTACCCGATAGACTGGCAACCTTAATAGAATGTCTGGGTTGCGCAGCCAACCCGGCGGTACAGACGCATGTGATGGTTAGGCAACTGCGTATTGGAGGTCTAAAAACGCTAGTGGCTCATCAATACGGGAATTTCGGCGCCAAGCGAAATATCCTGTGTCACACCCCCAAATAACCCTTCGCGAAGCGGCGAATGTTCGTAAGCGCCCATCACCAAAAGGCCGGCATCAACGTTGCGGCAATGCTCTACAAGAGTTTGCGAAATGGTTTTTTTAGACAGCGGTATCTCACTAATTGTAACGTTCCAGCCATGGTTTTTAAAAAGCTTCCCAATATCAACGCCTGGGGTTGCCTCGGCAAGCGGCATCCGCCCGATCGACACAAGATCAACATTATGACCGGCTTTTAAAAATAATTTAGCATCAGCCAGCGCCCGCGCCGCCGCCCGCTTGCCATCCCACGCAATCACGATGGTTTTATCAAAACAATCCACCGGAGGGTTGGATGGAAACACCAAAACCGGCCGCCCACTTTCCAAGGCGATTCGGTCTGGAAACAGCTCTAAATGCGACAGATTATGCGCAAAGCTTTTTTCATGCATTCCCAAAATTGTCAGATCAAACAGACGAGAATACCGCGTAACGGTGGTTTGAACAGATCCCCCGCTATTTATCCATGTTTTCTTTTCCGCTGGAACAACCTGACATATCTCATCAAATTTTTCTCGAATATCATCACTGGGACTATCCGCAGCTTCCACGATTGCATCCTGCATTTTTTGAGGCATCCACGCCTTATGCAACTGCCGCGATAAAAATGGATTGCCATGTGCAAATAAACCGGTGAGATCCGTATCAAATCGCTGTTGAACCTGCACAGCGCCTTTCAACGCCGCATCGGATCCAGGCAAGCCATTATAGGCCACAAGAATATTTTTAAGCATGTAACATCCCTCTTTCTAACGCGAACCGGAAGGTCTTAAACGCGTTTTTAAACGCTGCCTGCGATACATCTTGTAAGATTTTGTGACATACCTCTCGTGCAGAGCGTAAGTTAAAGGTTTTTAAAAAAACCGCACTTTGATTAAAAATTACACTCTGAAATAAGGCAGGAAATCCCAAAATATGCCTTAATGAGCAGCAGATATAACAACTGAATATCTGGCCAACACGACGGTCTATTTGCACCAAGAAAAGCCCCCTTTCTACGATTGCGAGCTGACCGAGGCAGCCCGTTTTCGAGATAGAAAAAACTTTAAAAAAGGCAATAGAAACAAAATGATACTTATACCTAAAAAGGTTGCGGATAATGGCCGCTCAACGAAGGCGAAAATGTTTCCTTGCTCGGCAATCAATGTTTGCCGAAAGCTTTTTTCCATTAACCCCCCCAGCACCAAGGCCAAAACCAAAGGAGCCAAGGGATAATCCGCTTTTCGCAAAATATACCCACAGACACCAAAGCCAATAATCAACCAAACATCATGAATTTTTTGGCTTGGTGCGTAGCCTCCAACCAAGCAAAGCAAAAACACCATGGCGCATAAAACGCTGAAAGGCATCCGCAACGCCCAAACAAAAACTGGGATTAACGCCAAATTGACAATAACGGCCATAACATTGGCGGTATAGAGTGAGGATATCAAACTCCAAACAAACTCAGATTGTTCAATGAACAGCATGGGCCCCGGAACCAACCCCCACATCACCATGCCGCCAAGCAGCAAAGCCGTGGTCGGTGAGCCAGGAATTCCAAGCGTCAACATTGGCAATAGTGATCCGGTTGATGCCGCATTATTGGCGGTTTCTGGGGCGGCCACGCCTTCAACCGCGCCCTTTCCAAATTTCTCAGGGGTTTTTGACGATAATTTTGCCAAGCCGTAAGACATAAGCGCAGCAGGGGTGGCGCCTGCAGCAGGCAACATACCCACGAAAAACCCCAGAAAAGAACCGAAGCTCATCGTTTTCCAAAGCTTATTCACCTCTTTCAAACCAGACCAAATATCTTTGAAAGACAACTTTGCTGACGTGACAGAGGGGGCCGTTTTCTGCGTTTCAATCGTATATAAAATTTCCCCCACCCCATAGGTGCCAATCGCCAAAACCAGAAAACTGATACCCGAGTAGAAGCCAGGTTGATCAAAGAAAATCATCCGAGGTTGCCCAGATATCATATCCAAACCAACTGTCGATAAAATCAAACCTAAACAGATCATAATGATCGTTTTATAGACGTCATCGCCACCCAGCCCAACAAATGTGGTGAAGGCCAACAACACCAAGGTAAATTCTTCTGCTGGCCCAAAGGCCAGCGCCAGATCTGCCAGCGGTTCTGCAAAAAGTGTAAATAAGATAATCGAAATTGTTCCGCCAATAAACGAGGCGGCCGCCGCCGTTAACAGCGCCAGCCCGGCTTTGCCCTGTTGCGCCATTGGCCGGCCGTCAAACGTGGTTGCCACTGCGGTTGACGCGCCAGGAATACCGAGCAGAATAGAGCTTACTGCGCCGCCATACATCGCGCCATAATAAATAGCTGCAAGCAAAATAATCGCCGAGGATGGTGGCACGATAAACGTTAAAGGAAGCACAATCGCAACGCCATTTACCGATCCAAGCCCCGGCATAGCCCCAATGAATAAACCTGCAAAAACACCAATGAATACGATCATTAGGTTTAAGGGTTGCAAAGAAATCGCAAAGCCATTCGCCAAATGGTTTAGTAAATCCATCTTAGGCTCCTTTAGAAAAACTGCGCGTAAAGCGGAATAAAGACAGGCTCGGTAATGCCTTTGGGCAAAAGAATTCTGAGCGTCACCTCAAAGAAGAAGAAAAAGAACACAGCGGTGGCGATGCTCATAAAAAGGCTTAACCCCCATCCATGCCCACCAAAAAAACGCAAATACCACAAGGTAAAGGAGGGAAGCGCGATATAGGCCCCAAGCCAAGGCAAAAGCGCCACGGTTATCACCAAGGCCAGCGTAACGATCAGCACTGATCGCAGCATTTCAGGATCAAAAAACGAACCTTCGCTTTCCGATTTTGATTGATAACTCCGGCGTAAAATACCTACCGACGCCAACAGCATGATAACTGAGAGCCAAAACCCAAACGCCCCGCCGCCCGGACCACCCGTCATGCCATTCCACCCGATGGGTAATTCGCTGGCATACCACATAAAATATAGCGATAAAAATATTAGGAAACACGCGATGATACGATCAGCAAGCAACATTTGAGCGCCCTTTTATCAAAATGACGGCCGCGCAATCGCGACCGCCTGGTTTCTTAACGTCCGTTTAAAACCGATCAGTTTGAAACGTTTAACAGCTGGGCATGTTTGGCACGTTCATCCAAGAAATAAGACTGCAAAGCATCTCCCGTTAGGAAATCTGCCATTAAAGCTTTTTCTTTGGTGTAGGTCTGCCATTCAGAAGAAGCCGCCAATTTTTCAAACATACCTGTGTAATACTCCACAGCGTCTGGGGCCATATCTTTGGGCGCTACGAAAGAGCGTTGCATCCAATACACCAAGTCGTGACCTAATTCGCGCATGGTCGGTGTTTCCGGGAACACCTCAATCCGGTTTGGCGTAAAGGCCGCGATCGGCACAAGTTTTCCCGCTTTGTAAAAGCCCAAAGCCTCAGACGGGTTGTTCACGGATGAGTTTATGACTCCGCCAACAAGGCTTTTTGCCACCGCCCCGCCCCCTTTGAAGGGAACATACGTCACCGAGATATCAAACTCTTCTTCCAACATGGCTGTAACCAGGCTGTCTTCTTGTCCAGATCCCGTGCCACCCATTTTCCAAGCGCCACCTTCGGCTTTCACCGCAGCAACATATTCTTCGATTGTGGTGATGCCCGTATCTGCGTGGACCCACAGCACAAACGTGTCCAGCGCCATCCGTGCTATCGGCGTAAACTCTTCGATATTCACCCCAATATCTGTGCGCAATGGCGTGGTGTAATAGCTGTTTAGCGTGGCCATAATCACATGATTATCACCGGCTTTATCCTTCAGATACCGCAGCGCTTCAGCGCCCGATCCCCCGCCTTTATTCACAGGCAAAACGGGCATATCTGCTAAGTTTTCCTTTTGAATGATGCTCTGAAACAATCGCGCAAGCCGATCAGCGCCGCCGCCCTGCCCCGCCATAATAACCATTTCAACCGGCTTTTGCGGCTTCCAATCGCCGGCCAATGCAGGCAAACCTGTCGCCAACGTCAAAGATGCAGCCACCAAAGGTGTAAAGAGGCTCTTCAATACTAGTCTCATTTTTTAAAACTCCTATTCGTTTAAAGCGGGGCCAGTCACCCAGCCAAAAAACCTAACCATATCTCAAAAAGCGGCCCGAAAGCCGGTTTCTATCCAAAGCAATTACTTCAAAGTAATTTTATTTCAATAGATATGTCTTTTATAAATTTTTATTGCTTGCTTAATTTTTTTTATTCAAACAACGAGTATGTTGCTCTCATCAAAAAACTCTTAGAAAAAGCTCTTTAATAGACCTTACCGCAGCAGAATTTTCTAACAGAAAGCAAAAGTGTCACGAGCTAGGTCGATAGAAAGGCATGGTTAAAATATAATTTAATAAAAAGGCGTAATCCTTCGCACAGTGAAGGATTACGCCTTTTATTACCTTAATGGAAAGCAATGCCTCGTAACGAAGCCTGGTTCCTAATCGCCCAATTCACTCCGGCGCCAAACACCCCACATGGCATATTATCAACGCCGTGACACAGCGGCCTAGGCTTTGCGTTTTAAATAATCGCGCCGCGTACCTTTGCAGACACCCATTCCGAAATAAACACGGTGATCAGAATCACAATGAGAATCATCGACACTTGCGTCCAAGCCAGCGTGTTAAGCGATCCATTTAATTGCAGGCCGATACCACCGGCCCCAACCAATCCTAAAATCGTTGACTCGCGAATATTGATATCCCAACGGTAAATTGCAACACCTGCGATGGTGGGCAGCACTTGCGGTAAAATCCCAAAGATCATCTGCTGCGCTTTATTGGCGCCAGTGGCCTCGATGGCCTCAACTTGCGTGTGATCAATTTCTTCAATCGATTCATAAATCAATTTGGCGCAAAACCCTACCGATCGTAAACCTATTGCGATCGTTCCAGCCAACACGCCTGGCCCTAGGATGAATACCAAGATAAGCGCCCAGATCAACGAGTTTACTGATCTTGAAGAAACGATGATAAAGAGCGCTATCGTACGCACAATTATATGCGGTGTGGTATTGCGCGCTGCAGCAAACGCGACGGGGCCTGCAATGACCATCGCAATGACGGTGCCCAAAGTCGCAATATTAAGCGTATCCCAGACGGGTTTCCACAATTGATCGAGGTAAGACCATTTGGGTGGGATCATACGCGAGACGATATCTGCACCTTGGCTCGGCGCATCCGCAACAAAAAACCAAATGGTTTTTTCTGAAATCATCTGCCACGCATAGGCAATGATGGCCAAGCTGACCAGCCAAAAGAACCACCGGATCCATTGCTCTTTAGAGGTGCGGTGTTTCCAAGACTCGCCAGCGCTGGTTTGATATGAAGGCATTATTGTACCCACTTTCTCATAAAGCTTGAGGTATATTCCAATCCCATTACGATCAAGATTATGATCAAGAGAATTGCGGCAGCCGTGTCGAACTCATACCGAGAGAAGGCTGTGTTCAAAGTGGCGCCAATACCGCCGCCTCCAACGATCCCGACAACGGCGGATTCGCGAAAATTAATGTCTAACCGATAGACCGATAGGCCAATCATTCGGGGCATCACTTGTGGCTGGATGGAATAATTTACCCATTGGAACCAATTCGCGCCGGTGGCTTTGACCGCCTCGGCCTGAGATGCACTGCAATTCTCGATATCTTCGGCAAGCAGTTTTGCGTAAAATCCAATCGTTCCCAAAGCCAGCGCAACGAAACCCGCAAAAGGCCCAAAGCCAAATAGCTTCACCGCGAAAATCGCCAAGATAATTTCAGGAAAGGTTCGAGAGCCCGCGATAATGCCTCGGCAGAAGAAATACACCCAGGCCGGTGCCAAGTTCCGAGCAGCGCCAAGGCCAACAGGAATGGATAACGCGATGCCCGCGACCGTGGAAATAATTGCCATCCAGATGCTTTCGGCAATCCCTTCCCAAACAACGCCCCGGTTATCGGCAAAATTTGGGGGGAAGAACGAATCTAAGAAGCGTTGCGCGCGCGGCAAGCCTTCTTTGATACGTTGGATATCGATATCCATCGTTCCCAGAGCCGCTGCCAAATAAATTGCAACGCCGAGAAAAAGCAACCACCTTAAAAAATCATTTTCAATGAAAGGGGCTTTTTTCCAAACACTCGGATAGGCCGTATTATGCGAAGCGTTTTTCATCTTCAAAACTCTTCTTTTGTATCGTCATCATCATCCTCATCTTCGCTCGCCTTGATGGTGGCCGACCAATCTTCTTCACCGTAGATGCGTGTCAGCACCTCGGGCGACAAACCATCCGGTGGGCCATCATAAACAACAGCGCCAAGTTCGAGCCCAACCACACGTTGCGAGAACATTTGCGCCAAAAACACGTCATGTATGTTAATGATCGCCGTCAGCCCGCGCTCTTTGCACAGCTCTTGTATCAGCCGCATAATTTGGCGCGATGTTTTCGGATCAAGGCTGGCTGTGGGCTCATCCACAAGCAACACATCAGGATCTTGAATCAAGGCTCGGCAAATACCCACCCGCTGCCTTTGCCCGCCGGAAAGCTCATCCGCGCGTTTATCGGCCATATGTTTAAGCCCTACGCGATCGAGCAAACGATACGCTTCCTGAATATCGGCGCTGGGGAATTTTCTGAAATAGCTCCGCCAAAAACCCACATAGCCCAGACGGCCAGAGAGAACATTCTCCATCACGGTGAGCCGTTCAACAAGCGCATATTCCTGAAAAATCATACCCATTTTGCGGCGTGCGCGCCGCAGCGCTGCAGACGAAAGCCGCGTTAATTCTAAGTCTTTCAGCTTTACGCTGCCCGAGCTTGGTTCAACCAACCGATTGACGCAGCGGATAAGCGTTGATTTACCGGCCCCAGAGGGACCGATCAGGGCCAGTACCTGCCCTTGCGGGACATCAAGAGTAACGCCTTTAAGTGCATAATCACCTGTATCGTAGCGTTTCTTTAAATCACTTAATTGAAGCATTCTATCTCTCAGTCTTTATCAGTCAAAAAAAGCGAGCCAGGTTGTAGCTTAACCTGGCTCGGCTCAATATTTATTTACAGTCGTAGCTTACGCCATTCGCTGCATCGATTTGGCGAATAACAGCCCAGTCATTTTTATGCCGAATACCGACAAAACGGTCGGCTTTCGCAAACTCTTTTTTGTAAACTGGATCTGAATCGAAATCGAAAGTGAAAAATGCTGATTTGATTTTACCAACCAACTCTGGGTGCAAATTATGTGCATGCCCATATCCCGTTGTTGGAAAAGTTGGTGATTGATAAACCGTTCTGATTTTATCTGCTTCGATAACGCCTCGACGCACCATACGTTGCAACACAGAGTTCGCAACCGCAGCTATTTCATAATCGCCATTATACACACCCAAGATCGAGTTATCATGCTTACCCGAATATGTCGGTGTAAAATCCCGATCGGCAATTAAATCAAATTCACCCTTCAAGATCGCGGAAGGTGCTTTGAAGCCCGAGTTGGAGGTTGGCGATGTAAAAGCCATTGTGCGACCCTTAATTTCGGATGGCGATTGAATTTCGCTATCCGCATGCACAATAATCTCCATCTCATACCCGTAAGACCCATCGTCTTTCGCGTGCATCGCGAATGGTACAAAGCCTGCACAGCTGACCGCAATCGGGTTAGAGCCGGTATTGAAGCCGGCGACATGCAAACGACCCGAACGCATGGCCTCTAATTGTGCCGCGTTTGACTCCACGGGGAAGAATACAACTTTTCTATCCGTATAAGCTTCAAGATGCTCAATAAATGGCGTCCAGATATTGGCATAGACCGCCGGATCTTCCACCGGCGTATAGGTGAAAATAATGGTTTTAGGATCAACCCAGTCTTTTTCATCTAGGGGCAAATCCGCCACCTGATCCATATTTCTATCACAATAAGCGGCATCCAAAGTGCCTCTGTGGCAATCTTCCGCCATTGCTTGGCTTACCGCAGCTCCGAAAAGAAACGTTGTTGCCACCGTAAGCGCTGACAGTTTTGTTTTTATAGTCATTCAAGCCTCCCGTATTTGTTTAATTGGATCAGCTTATGTCGACAAAAATTCCAAAACAACAATATTTTATCACAAAACTCCATTTTTTTATTTGAGCCAAAAAATCAACCTTATAACTACAGATGTCCGATGGCTGTGGCGCATGATAGGCCCTAAAAAATTTAAAAATGCGCGATCATGAAACCATGACGCGGGGCTTCACGACACGCATAAATATTTTAAATTGATAATTTTCATGCAGCTTTGCGTATCTTGATAGATATACATGCGACGTGAATAGTGGTCAGAGCCTGCGCGTGAAACGCGTATTCTTGGCAGGTGGCGTTTCTGGCTTGCCCGCAAAACATTGGGCAAGTTCCATCCAAGTTATCGCGTTAGCGCCGACAAACTGCAAATCTGTATCCTTGACGTTGCGCACTTGCGTTACGACTTGCGCGAAGTCCACGGCCTTGCCCTTCACATATTGGGTTTCGCTTGGAGAATTCCACGTCCAAACCGCTCCTGATGGCGCAGTCAGGCACACATATGGGGCCTCGTCTGGCACCAGCAACCCCCTGTTTTCAAATGTCCACGCAAACGTTACCGCGCCTAAATGGCAGATATTGCGAATCCGATCATGCGCTTGACGGGGCCTGCCCAACACATCAAAAACCGCCTGTCCATGCGCCCAAGTTTCCATTTGCCGCGCCGTTATGCAGGATAGTGCGCTCATTTCTGGCCCAGCCCATTTCACCCTTTGCTTGGGGTCTGCTGAGCGATAGGCCGCGCTGACCACCTGCGCCGTGGCGTGCCATTTTTGAAATAACTCAATCCCGCTTAACGCTCCTAGAAACGGATATTGACATTGCAACAACGTTAAACCTTGACTCAAATTTGCTTGAATTGGAGCAAAAAAAGCGTCAAAGGCCGCGTCACCTTCCAATGCGGCGAGCGCGGCGAGATCAAACATATGAAGATGTCCGATCACGTCATTGACCGTCCAAGATTTAAACAAGGTTTTCAATTCGAAAACATCATCCGGCTGACCGCTCAATAAATCGGCAAGCGCCTCAACTTCTTTTATATAATCATCAGCTTGCTGCATATATCGCCCTATGCCAGTTTTTAAACCGCGCCTTGTTTGGCCATTCATTAACGGCAGCAACTACGCGTAATTTCTGCGTATACCCAAAGCCATTTTTACAATTCTTTCAAGTCCAAAGCCCTGAGCGCACAGCCCCGGCACGGCAAGCAGCCCCAAGCGCGCAGACCAAAACGATCAGATGCCAGCACATGCCCTGTAAATATTGATCCGCGATATTTATGCGCAGGCGCGGCCTTTTTAACGCAGAGCCGCGCCAACCGCCTTGCCCCTGACTTTTAGGCAACACCATCCCATCATAAAATAGGTTCAAACGCGCCCAAAATGATGATCTAGATACAGAAAAGACAGAAGGTTCAGATGGCTTTTACGTATCATACAAACGTTCACTCAGATTGGATCGACTATAACGGGCATATGCAAGATGCGTATTACGGTCTGGTGTTTAGCCATGGGGTAGATGCACTACAAGATGAAGTGGGTTTTGATCACGCCTATCGTGACGCAACAGGCTGCACGATCTATTTGGTCGAAGAACATAAATATTTTTTGAAAGAGGTGAAATACGCGGATGCGCTTGCAGTAAACATCCACCTCATTTCCCAAACGGATAAATTGTTTCATCTCTATGCCGAAATGATCTGCGCACAAAAAACCGTGGCGCTGTGTGAATTGATCGAAATGCACGTGCAACAGAAGCCGTGCCCGCATGGCGTTCCCATCCCGCAGCACATTGCCCACGCGCTGAGCGCCTATCAGATTAAGGATCAAGCCTTATCTGGCCTAAAACACCGCTCGCGCAAGATGCGCCTGCGCTGATGATCATGGGCGCCTTATCTTTGCCAGAACAAACAGATACCGGTCTTGCCTGCAGATTTGATAAGCATATTAACGTAAAAATTCAATTTGCAGCCATATTTTAAAAACCCTGTGCGTGCAGTTAAGGCTCGCCTATTGCACAAACTAATCCTACAGATTTAGAGCAGCAGTTTGCTTCATAGGAATGCACTATGCCCGAGAGAAAGACAGAGAATCTACGAGGGGCCATGTTGATGGTGTTGAGCATGGCGGCTTTCACCACCAATGATCTGTTCGTCAAACTGCTCGGGGCCCAGCTACCGCTGTCACAAGTTCTAATGCTACGCGGTGCTGTGGCGCTTTTGATGATTGCTGGATTGTGCCAATTCTATCAAGCTTGGACGATAAGATACGCCCGAAAAGACTGGGGCTTAATCGCTTTGCGCTGCGCCGCAGACGTTTGCGCAACTTATTTTTTCTTAAATGCCCTGATCAATATGCCAATCGCGAATGCCACCGCTATTTTACAATTGCTGCCCCTCACGGTTGCCCTTGGCGCTGCGCTGTTTTTAAACGAATTGCTGGGGTGGCGGCGCATGATTGCCATCGGTATCGGGTTTTTGGGTATGCTGATGATTGTCCGCCCTGGCGCTGAGGGGTTTAGTAATTATTCCTACTACGCGTTGATCGCGGTTTTGTTTATCACCTTACGAGAACTCGTCACCCGCTCTATGAGCGCCCATATTCCCAGCCTCATGATTACCTTTTTTGCTGCGCTCAGCGTGTTTATCTATGCCTCAATATCAATGCTTTATATAGAATGGGTGCCGGTAGAAGAGGTGCAGGCATGGTATTTGGTTGCTTGCTCTCTACTCATTTGCGCCGCATATTTTTTTAGCGTTTTAGCGGCTCGGGTGGGCGAGTTATCCTTTGTCGCACCCTTTCGCTATACGGGCCTCTTATGGGCGCTCTTTTTCGGCTTTTTCATCTATGGCGAATGGCCAACGCATTTGGCATTGACGGGCGCTGGCTTAGTGGTTGCCGCCGGTCTCTACACGATGTGGCGAGAGGCTAAAACCAAAAAGAAATGAAGGACGACGCCGTTAAAACGGCGTCGAAATTGATCACTTGAATGCCCCTTATAGCCTCTATTTGGCAGCAGGGCTTTTGTCAAAAATAGTTAAGACAGAACAGATGCTCAAAGCCGCCTAAAAACTGTGTTACATTATCAATCGAGAACACAGAAAAAGTGGCAGCTCGACAGCCGCTTAAATAACCTTCTTATCGTCAATAATCGTCATCGTGGCCAAACCGCTTTCGCCAAGATCAACCTTAGCAAAAGGACCACCATGGCACATATGACCCGGATCTTGACTGTCCAAGACATCGGTTTCAGCCAATATCTTTTCAGCAAATTGCTCTGCATTATCTTTCGGACGAAAGCCGATAAAGGACGCTTTGCTATTATCAACCGCGGCACGGTCATTGTTTGAAACACCGTAAACAACGGTAAAACCTGTGACAGGTGTATCGATGCAGCGCTTGGTCAGCTGAATCAGATCATCATAAGATAACCAAGTTCCAAGCGCGCGCGCGCTGGTGACCTGAGCACAAGATAAAATGCGCATATGCACGCTTTCAAGCCCCCGCTTATCCCAATACATCGAGCCTAGATCTTCTGCGAAACACTTTGCCAAGCCATAAAACGTATCAGGGCGATGCCGGCTATCAGCATCGAGAGTTTCCGTAATAGGGTGCATTCCGACCGCATGAATAGAGCTGGCATAAACCACCCTTTTTAGCCCGTTTTGATAGGCTGCCTCCCAAATATTATAAGCACCGATAAAATTAGGGCCCAATAATTTTTCAAAGGGCCCCTCATCGACGAATGCCCCCATATGGATCACCATATCGGCGCCCTGCAGGATACGCATCATATCATCTAAGCTAGCCAAATCCCCTTGTGCATAGGTTTCGCCAGGGTAGAGATTGCCAATATCGTCCACCAAATCAGTTGATACCAATTCATCGCACATTTTTGACAATGGCTCGCGCAGGTAAGATCCAAGGCGACCCGCAGCCCCCGTTAAAACTAGCTTTTTCATTTAAGTCGTCCTTTATTTCAATTCAGATTGGTTTTTTGAAACAGTAATCGGCACGCACCGCTTTCACAATCAATTACAGCAAAAGAAGCCAAGGAAACAAACCTCCCTAAAAATGCAAAATGCAAACTTGGCAGGCAAACCTGGCACCCCGCTTTACAGCGGGTTTATCAGATTATAGCTTTTTCCAAAATTGGGCGGTTCGCGGCAAATCGGTCAAACCCAAAAGCAGTCAAATCAAGCGTTTGATAGGCACCATGCACCATAATTTCAGCAATTGCTCGTCCCATCGCCGGAGATTGCTGCAACCCGTGACCAGAAAACCCATTTATGAAAAAGAAATTTTCCACATCATTATGCGGCCCTATGATCGCATTTTGATCAAAGCAATTATACGCGTAATGCCCGGCCCATTCTGATTGAATTTTTATCGCCTCAAACTGGGGAATGCGCGCCGCTATTATTGGCCAAATATCGGCCTCCCAAAGCGAATGATCCATCTCAAAATCATCATATTCCACCGCTTGATCGTTAAATGAACGTCCACCACATAGATAGGTTCCCCCGCCATTGTCGCGCATATGAACCCCGGAGGGGTCGATTGTCAGCGGTAGCGGTTTATCCAAAGGTTTTTGCGCGGAAAATATCCAACTATATCTTTTGCGCGGTTCCACGGGAATCTGCGCCCCCGCCATTTTTGCGGTTTCAATCGCGCGGGGCCCAGATGCATTCAACACTTGCCCGCATGATATCACCTCACCGGTTTTCATCGTTACGCTCTCTACGCGCGTGCCTGCTGCGTTTTTGCTCATCCCGACCACTTCGTTTTGAACAAATTCAACGCCCCGATCGGCCGCCGATTTGCGCCAGCAATCAAACACCGCAACACCATCCCAATAGCCTTCATCGATAAGATTGATCGACCCCAGAACAATATCATCAACGTTGTAAAAGGGATAAGCTGCTTTGATCTGCGTGGGCGTCATAAGCTGCGTTGCCGCACCGCACGCAATTTGAACAGCTTGATTTTCGCGCAAAACAGCAGCGCCCGAAAGATTATTCGCCAAATATAGATAGCCAAAACTGTTGATCTTTAACTTTGGAGCGCGCGGATCGCCCTTCATATAGCTGGGCAGGTTTTGAATAAAATCTGCACTGAATTGGGAAATACGCACGTTTAGCGGGCTTGAAAATTGCTGACGAATGCAGGAATTGCTCTTCATCGTAGACGAAAACTCATAGCTTGTATCTTTTTCGACCACCAAAACCGAACCATTAAAATCGGCATCATCCGACAAGAACCAGGCCGCGGAAGCGCCCATAATAGCCCCGCCCACGATCACAATATCATAGGTTGCGTTTTCGGGAGGCTGCAGCGCGCTCATGGCTCTTTGCCTTCCTGCACCAAGGCTTTAACAGCGGCGATGTCCGCCTTGCTCAACCCGTAAAGCGTTTCTGCGCTTGCCGCTGAAATATAGCCACGCGCAAGATCCCTTTTTACCAAAGCACTCGGGCGGTCTTTCGGGTCGCCATAGCCACCACCGCCCGGAAATGCCATCAATACGCGCCGGTCATGGGCCACAAATTGCTTGCCTTTTCCCTTCATCACAGCACCGTCATCCTGAGCAATGCTGGTTTTTGCACCCGCTGCAGCCCCCCGTCTGCCCAATGCAGGGTGGTTTACCCGGTCCAGCATGGCCTGAAGGTCAAACTCATACCCGTCGCGCGCGCCCACCTCCATATATTGCCCCAAACCACCGCGGTGTTTACCTGCTCCGCCGGAATCGGGTCGCAGCTCTTTACGCCAAATGATCACTGGGCCCGCGTGTTCTGTGGCCTCAACGGGCATCGTCATCACACCAGAGGGAAAGGCCGTGGCATTTAATCCATCATGATCGGGCCTCGCGCCTGAGCCACCCGAATTGAACGTCAGAACCTCAAACCGCGCCCTGCCGAATTCAGCGGCTTGATCGCTGCGCGCGCGCAATGACATCTGAAAATTGCACAAACACCCTGCCCCTTCAGCTGGCACCACGCCCGGCACAATCTGATCGAAGGCATTAAACACAGCATCGGGCACAAAATGACCAATAATATGGCGCAAGGCTACGGGCGCTGGATGCGCGGCATGCACGATCGAGTTTTCAGTTGCCCGCACTTCAAACGGCGCAAGCGATGCCGCATTATTCGGAATCTCGGGCGCAATCGCGACTTTCAGCGCATAACAAGCATAGGCTTTTGTATAAACGAGGGGGCAATTGATGCCTTTTTTATCGACCGGCGAGCTCCCCGCAAAATCGGTGACAATTCGATCTTCGTGAATGGTAATTTTGGCTTGGATCGTTATCGGCGTATCAAAGCCATCGATCGTTAGGGCCCCCTGCGCCGTTTGACGCGGTAGCGCCGCAATGGCCTCAAGCGTTGCGCGGCGCGAGTGATCAAGGATAAATTGTGCGATAGCCGTCAGATCCGCAAGATCAAATTCCTGCATCATATCGATCAAGCGGCGATGCCCAATCTCATTACAGCTTGCCAAAGCATAGATATCACCAATCAACTGATCCGGTTGCCGTACATTTCCACGAATAATACGTATCAACGTTTGATCAACAACGCGTCGCTCAGCAAATTTCAGTATCGGCAGATAGAGGCCTTCTTCGTAAACGCTGGAGGCGTCTGCGCCAAAGCCACGCCCACCAATATCAACCACATGGGCTGTACAGGCGAAAAAACCCACCAAATTTCCGTTAAAAAAGGAAGGCGATACCATGGTTATATCATGCAGATGGCCCGTGCCCTCCCATGGGTCATTGGTGATGTAAATATCGCCTTCAAAAATATTATCCGGCCCGATACGCCGTATAAAATGCGCCACAGCATCTGCCATTGCATTGACATGCCCCGGCGTGCCCGTCACCGCTTGGGCAAGCATACGCCCTTGCTGATCATAGACCCCGGCCGACAAATCCCCCGCTTCGCGCACAGAGGTTGAAAAAGCGGTGCGTATAAGCGCTTGCGCTTGCTCTTCAACGACCGAAATCAAACGGTTCCACATAATTTGATAGGCCACATCAGAATTAAGCATCGCTTGCTCCTTTTAAACGCAGATCGATACAACCATCTGCCAAGCATGTGGCAACGCGGCTTGAGGGCACAATAATCGTTGTTTCATCCTCGGTTATTGCGGCGGGCCCCGCAATCACATCTTCGCAGCGCAAGTGATCGCGCGGTATTTCCGCCGCCTCCACAAATGCTTCCACCGCAGGTTCAAAAAGAGTGCGGTTTGCAGGGGCTAACGCGTGCACGCGCGCGGCACTTTCCGGTACCCGCGCCACCGCATCAGGCGTTGTGGCGGCGTTCACCGACCAAACCGTCACTTCAATATCCAGCCCCGCGACTGGGCGCCCGAATAATTTGGCATATTGATCAGTAAAGCGGCTCTCAAAAACGGCTGCGTCAGGCGTCTTAGCGCAATCTGCGTCTAAACCAATCGGAATTTCCCAACCCTGGCCTGCGTAGCGCATATAGGCTTTAAACTCCAAAACGATCGGGCTGTTAGAGGTGCAGCGGGCGACAAATCCAACCGCCTCCATTTGCAAGTCATGCAACAGCGTTTTGATTCTTTGCGGATCAAACTGCGTAAGCTTCATATAGACAGAGCGCGTTGCTTCAAAGCTGAACGGCGCGCGTAAAAACCCAATTGCCGAGCCAACCCCTGCACCCGGCGGCACCAAGGCCCGACGAATGCCAAGCTTTTCGCAAAGACGGCCCGCGTGCAAGGGTGCAGCCCCGCCAAATGCGATCATCGTATAACCAGAGAGATCTTCGCCAGTTTCCACCGCGTGTACCCGCGCCGCATTCGCCATATTTTCATCAACCACTTCGGCCAACCCAAACGCCGCAGTGATCGCGGGCATATTTAAAGGTGCCCCCAAAACCCTGCCCAGTACCTTTTGCGCCTCTGCGCCATCAAGAGGTAAAGATCCGCCAGCAAAGCGTTCTGGATCCAATTTGCCCAAAAGCAGGTCCGCATCGGTAACGGCCGGCTTTTCTCCCCCTTTGCCAAAACAGGCCGGCCCCGGCTCAGAGCCGGCGCTTTGCGGCCCAACCCGGATTTGACGCAGCGCATCAACATGCGCGAGCGATCCCCCCCCAGCACCGATTTCAACCATATCAATGACCGGTATCGAAATCGGCATGCCCGAGCCTTTTTTAAATCGGTAGCTTCTCGCAACTTCAAAAACACGGCTGGTTTTGGGCGTTTGGTCTTTGATCAAACAAATTTTGGCGGTGGTGCCCCCCATATCGAAAGATATAACATTTTTTAACCCATGGCGCGCCGCGATATGGGCCGCAAAAACCGCGCCCCCTGCAGGGCCCGATTCCACCAGACGCACAGGAAATTCAGCAGCGCTTTCAAGCGAGATAATACCGCCCCCAGAATGCATAAGAAAAACGTCACATTCCACCATTTCAGACCGCAACCGATTCCTTAAGCGATCTAAATATGATTTCATCAAAGGTTTGATATAGGCATTCGCAACCACAGTGTTGAACCGCTCATATTCGCGCATCTGTGGAGACACTTCACAGGACAGTGAAACCATCACATGCGGCAACCGCTCTGATAACAGCTCAGCCACCATTTTTTCATGGCGATCGTTCAAATAAGAATGGATCAATCCCACCGCAACGCTTTCATACCCTGCCGCCGCAATTTGAGCGATAACCGGTTCTATATCGGCGCGGCTGAGAGCCATAATTTCAGCCCCATTGGCATCCATCCGACCCGGAACCGTGTAGCGCCTTTGGCGCGGCAAAAGCGGCTCGGGCAAGATCAGATTTAAATCATATTGCTCAAACCGCGATTCCGTGCGCATTTCAATCACGTCTCGAAACCCTTCGCTCGTAATCAAAGCCGTTTTCGCGCCCCGCCGCTCAATCAACGCATTTGTTGCCAACGTCGTGCCGTGAATGACCTGCTCAATTTGGAAAGGCGCAACGCCGGCTTTGTCACAAACTTGCTGAAGGCCTGCGATAATTGCCTCTTCAGGTGCTGTGTAGGTGGTTAAAACCTTGGCGGAAAAAACTGCGGTGCCAACCTCCAGCACCACATCTGTAAAAGTTCCGCCAATATCTACGCCCAAACGAACTGAGTGCTGCGCCAAGAAAAAAGACCTCCAATTTAGTCTGTTAAAACTAGGGGTTGTCGGGGCCGATTTACAAGTTGTTTTATCGATCATACAAAACCGCGCTAAATGCGTCGGCCCATACCAAAGGCACTAGGCATCCGAAGTATTCTTTAACCACAAGTCGTTTAGTCGCAAAAGTTTGAGCGCCTATTAAAACTGCAAAGCGCGGCCGCCAAAAGCATCACTCAATATAAGCAGCGCCCTGTGAGAACCCTTTCCTGCAAACTTGAATTTTAGAACGTGAAGACAATCTATTGTACCGACGGGTCCACAGATCGCCAAATCTACCGTAAGACGCTGGTGCAGAGTAGGAGAGGCAAAATAATTTCCCGAAATATTCGCGTAAAGCTGGCACAGTTTGAGCTGAAACCACATCTTAAACCCCAAATCATTTAAGGGATATCCCAACACCGATTTCTAAGCGCACGGACTATCCACAGCGTACTGGCTGTTTCCCCCTGAACCAGCTTTAGGGCGCCACAGCGGCAAGCGTATCTCGGAACACAAGTTTGGTCTTTAACGGTATGGATTTCAGAGCAGTTCCCTCTTTGATTAAATTCGCCAGCGCTTTCGCCGCGAATACTCCCATTTCACGATGCGGAACATGCACTGTGGTCAGCGCCGGATAGGCAACTTGCGCCAATTCGATATCGTCAAACCCAATGATAGATACATCCTTGGGAACGTTTAGGTTTAGCTCGCGCGCGCTTCTCAACGCCCCCACGGCCAAAACATCATTACCGCAAAACACAGCGGTTGCCCCCGTATTTGCAGCCATAACCTGCTTGAAAGCTTGCGCGCCCTCCTCGATACCATAGGTGGTTTCAAGCAAATAAAGATCATTTGGATCCAATCCGTTTTCCGCCATCGCATCCAAAATACCAGAATGACGGGCTTGTGCACGGTCATTGGTTGCTCTTTGCGCAGAAATCAGCGCCAGTTTTCGATGGCCCATCTCTATCACTTTGACCGCCATCTCACGCATCGCAGCACGGTTGTCAAACCCCACAGAGGGTCGTTCAGCTTGGCTGTTATAAGCCCAAGCGGTCAACGCCGCGACTCCTTGGTTTTCTAGAAATCGATAGATTTCGGGATCACGCTCATGCCCAATCAAAAGCAACGCATCCGCCCCGCGGGCTACCAGCGCTCTGATTTGCTCTTGTTCTATTTCAGGCCGGTATGACGTACTGGCAACCAAAAGCGTGAAACCGTGCAACAATAACTCTTCTTGAAAGGCTTGGAGGCCACGCGCGAAAATTGCGTTTTCCATCGTGGGAATAATCGCGCCGATCGTATTGGTGCGATTAGTGGCCATGACTTTGGCACCAAAGTTTGGCAAATAACCCAACTCGCTGATCGCGGCAGACACTTTTTGGCGCGTTGCAGCCGACACTTTATCGGGAAAATTCAGACATCGCGAGACGGTTGCCGTCGACACATTGGCCGCAAAAGCAACATCATGAAGCGTTGGAGTGCCATTTTTAATGCGCATTCAAGGTCAACCCACTTTGATCAGAACTGCAACTATATGGCATTATTAAAGAAATTAAAATATTCGATGTAAAGGCTTGCATTTTAGTAATGTAAACGCTTACATTGTATGAGAATCGGCTTAACATCTGGGAGGATAGGTTAAATGCCGCTTATCGGAGCGATCATCTTATTCGTGATTTTCACTTTAAATGTGGCCCTTGGGTCATTCTATAACGCTTCGTTTATTGGCGATGTCGGCGAAATGCTCATGTTAAGTGGCGTCGCCATCCTGTTTGTCATCACGATTCTGACGAAAGAAGCTGAGGCTAAAAAGTAGCCGCGGTACATATCACTTAGGGAGTACATGAAATTGAGTAACGAGAACAAAAACCTGAAATCGGCAACACGCCGAAATTTCCTGAAGCTAGCGGGCTCAGGCAGCTTCACAGCCGCAATGGTTGCAGGCGCAGCGGGAACGCTTTGGTCAACTGAGGCTGCAGCTCAGACGGCCAGCGAAGAAAGAGATCGCGAAAAAGCCGCGGATCACGTGATGACAATCGCAACAGCCTATGTGCTGGGCGCGACGCGCAGCTACCCAATCATGCAATTGGACCTTAAAGAAAACATCCAAAACGCAACAAGCGGCAAAGTCTATGTCAAATTGGCCCCCGGCGGACAGTTGGGCGCAGGTGGCGCGTTGGCACAGAAGGTACAATCAGGGACCATCCAAGCTGCGCAGCATTCTTTGTCAAACTTTGCCCCTTTCGCGTCAACTGTTGACTTGATCAACATGCCGTACCTTTGTGGTTCAAACCAGCGCTTCACAAACCTGGTACATTCTGACACTTGGGCAAAAGCGGTAAACCCAAATGTCGAAGCGGCGGGTTTCAAAGCATTGTTCTATGTCAATATCGACCCGCGTGTAGTTGCGGTTCGCAAAGGTGGTGCAGGCGCTGTGATGACACCTGGTGATTTGTCTGGCGTAAAATTCCGCGTACCAGGCTCAGCAATGTTGCAGCAATATTACCGCATGGTCGGTGCAAACCCAACACCTGTAGCCTGGGGTGAAACGCCCTCAGCGATCAAACAAGGCGTTGCAGACGCGCTCGACCCATCCGTTGGCGCGCTGTATGTATTTGGCTTCAAAGACATTCTGAGCCATGTAACTTTCACGCAGGCGGTTCCAGATTCGCAGGTGTATTCTTGTAACCTCGAATGGTTCAACTCTATGCCGGCAGATGTTCAAGACGGCATTATGGAAGCGGCGGAAATCACCCGTCATCAGAACCTGTCAAAAGTACCTTCAGCGCGCAATTACGCCATGGCTGAGCTGCGCAAATCGGGCGTTCAGTTCCACTCATTAAGCGAGGATCAACTGGCTGAGTGGCAATCTGTTGGCGGCTATCAGAATGCAGCATGGGATAGCTTCAAAGTTGAGCTGGCTGGATCAATGGATACATTTGCCAAGCTAGAAGAAGCAGCCGGCACGCAAGGCCGCTACTACGTACACGACGCATAAGTGTCTTTGGTGGGCGTGCAAAAACGCCCACCATTTTTACTCTCAAAATAATTTTGTATTTATCAACGCGCCTTGCCAGCCAGAGCGACGCTACGAGAGAGGTTTGTTATGTTGTTACTTCAAAGGCTCAATAAAGACGCCGAAAAATGGGCACTTTTAGCCTTTTACGTCATGCTCGTTATGACCATGGCCGTTGAAGTGTTTCGCCGCGAAATCTTTGCCTATTCATCGATTTGGGGCGAAGAAATTGTGCGGTATTCTTTTATCTATCTTGCCTGGATCGGTGCGGCCGCGGCCGTGAAAGACCGCGCGCATATCAGAATTGATGTGGTGATGCATTATTTGAGCCCTTCGGTGAAAACCCTGCTCTACATCTTCGGTGATCTTGTCATGTTTGCGGTTGCTTTGATCGCGTTATACTGGTCCTGGGAAACCGTCCATGTCTCATGGAAATTTGGCTCTGTAAGCCATGGCCTTCGGGTGTCGATGGTTTGGTTCCTGATGGCAGTGCCAATTGGGTTTTTTCTGGTAATTCTGCGATTAACGCAATCTCTCCTGCGCGATCTGCGCAGCCTTCGCGACGGGTCACCCGTTTACGAAGGCGATAAGCTGTTTGACTGAGGAATAGGGCGATGCTTTTCAATACACTTAATCAAGCCGTTGAGCTGGGGTGGGATTTTTACCTACCGGTGATTATCTTCGTGGTCCTTGCTGCGCTGGCCGTGCCGGTCTGGGCGTCCATCGGGGTTGCTGCGATCACCATGCTGCTAATGTCGGGCGATTTACCTTTGGCATTGGTTGGCGAAAGCCTGTTTGATGGCATCGATGCTTTTGCTCTAACCGCGGTGCCGCTGTTCATTCTAACCGGCGATGTTTTGGTGAGAACCGGCCTATCTCGTAAATTTCTGAACGTGGCCGAAGCCGTTACGCAATTTGCCAAGGGCGGATTTGGGTCAGCAACCGTTCTTGTTTGCGGCATGTTTGCGGCGATTTCAGGCTCGGACGCCGCCGGCGCCGCCGCCGTGGGGCGGATGACCATCGATCGGTTGGTCGAGAGTGGTTATCCGCGTCCCTATGCCTGCGCTCTCGTTGCCGCAGGGGCTTGCACAGGGATCTTAATTCCACCCTCCATTGCCTATATTATTATTGGTCTGGTGCTGGGTATATCCGCCTCAACCTTATTTTTAGCTGCGCTGATCCCCGGATTGCTGATCTTAACGGCCATCCTGATCACCAATCTCGTTGTCAACAGAATTTACGGATATGAAGGCGGTGGCAATATGTCGGCGGCAGAATATTTCGGAAACCTTATCAGGGCGCTTGCCTCTGGATGGTATGCCTTTATCGTGCCCGGCATTATCTTTTATGGCATCTTTTCGGGAAGATTGACGCCCACAGAAGCGGGCGCAACCGCCGTGATCGTAACGATCATTATTGGCTTTGTTTTGGGCACGCTTAAATTATCTGACTTTCCCAATATGCTGGTCAGCTCCGCAAAAGTGAACGGAATTATTCTTCCGATTATCGCTTTTTCATTGCCCCTCGCGCAGGCTTTGGCGATCATGGGCGTGCCACAAGGGTTTGTTCATTCTGTCACCACCCTTACCGATGATCCTACCCTATTAATTTTGATGATGATCGGCATTTTGATCGCTGCGGGATGTGTGATGGAAACAACCCCCAACATTGTGATCCTTGCGCCAATTTTGAAGCCTTTGGCCGATAATGTCGGCATGAACGAAATTCAGTTCTGTATCATGATGATTACCGCCTTGGGTGTCGGGTTCATCACACCGCCCTTGGGGTTAAACTTGTTCGTTGTTTCCGGGATTACCGGAGAGTCAATCCTGCGGATCGCTTGGCGCGCAGTCCCATTCGTATTTTTCATGCTTGTTGTGGTTCTTTTAATCGCTTTTGTACCTGCGATTTCAACAACAATGCTTCCAGATATCTATAAATAAGGCAAAATAACTATGGCACGAAACTACCTGAAAAAAGCAACGCTTACCGCACAATCCGATGCATCAAATGTCCATGATATTGTTCGAGGGATATTGAACGATATTGAAGAAGGCGGCGATGCGAAAGCGATCGAATACGCGCAAAAATTCGATAAATACGATGGCAATGTTATTCTGACGCAAGAAGAAATTGCCGCCGCTTGCGAATTGGTGCCACAAAAGCTGAAAGAAGACATTCAATTCGCCCATGAAAATGTGCGCCGGTTTGCAGAGGCGCAAAAAGCCACGGTAAGCGATGTTGAACATGAGGTTGTTCCAGGATTGATTGCGGGTCAAAAAGCCATTCCGGTTGACGCGGCGGGTTGTTACGTGCCCGGAGGCCGTTACAGCCATATTGCCAGTGCAATTATGACGGTGACAACGGCGAAAGTGGCGGGCTGCAATCATATTATGGCCACCTCCCCTCCCCGGCCGGGCGTTGGCGTCGCGCCTGCGATTATTTACGCCGCCCATATCTGCGGGGCCGATACGATTATGGCATTAGGGGGCGTTCAAGGCATTGCTGCAATGACATTCGGGTTGTTTGGATTGCCCAAAGCCAATATTTTGGTTGGGCCGGGCAATCAATTCGTAGCCGAGGCAAAACGCATTCTGTTTGGCCGCGTTGGCATTGATATGATCGCAGGGCCGACCGATAGTTTGGTTCTGGCAGATAAATCCGCCGACCCGCATATCGTTGCGACCGATTTGGTCAGCCAAGCCGAACACGGCTATAATTCCCCCGTCTGGCTGGTGACTGATAGCAAAGACTTGGCCGAAGACGTGATGAATCGAATTCCAAAGCTGATCAATGATCTTCCAGACTTGAACCGGGATAATGCGCTTGCCGCATGGCGCGATTACGCAGAGGTCATCGTGTGCGCAGACCGCGAAGAAATGGCCGCCACATCGGATGAATACGCCCCCGAGCATTTGACTGTACAGGCCGAGGATCTGGATTGGTGGCGCGGCCGCTTAAGCTGCTATGGATCTTTGTTCTTGGGCGAAGAAACAACCGTCTCTTATGGCGATAAAGCATCGGGCACCAATCATGTGCTGCCCACATCGGGCGCAGCCGCGTATACTGGTGGATTATCAGTGCATAAATATATGAAAATCGTCACCTGGCAGCAGGCCACGCGCGAGGGCTCGAAACGGGTTGCGCAAGCCACCGCGCGGATTTCTCGGTTGGAAGGCATGGAGGGTCACGCTCGCGCCGCTGACGTGCGGCTTGCCAAATATTTTCCCGGGGAAAACTTTGATCTGAGCGCGAATGGCTGATCCGAACACGCTTTTTGATCTGTCGGGGCGCGTTGCTTGCGTCACTGGGGCCAGTTCTGGCCTGGGGCAACAGGCAGCCTCGGCTTTGGCCGCGGCTGGTGCGCAGGTCATTGGCGTGGCGCGGCGCGCAGAAGCGCTTTCGGATTGGGCCGAGCGTATCGGGCCAAAAGCCGCTACTCTGTCTGCCGACCTGTCTGAGCGCAGCCAGATAAAAGAGATCGCCGCTCAAATCGCCGCCCCGTTCGGCGCGCCCGACATAGTGGTTCATGCAGCCGGAATAAACACCCGCGAAACCGCTGATAACGTAACCGATGAAGGCTGGGACATAACGCTCAACCTCAATCTTGCAGCACCGTTTTTTCTAAGTCAGGCGCTTGTGTCGGGTATGAAAGCCAAAGGCTGGGGCCGGATCGTAAATTTCGCATCGCTTCAAACCACGCGCGCCTTTCCCGGCGGGGTCAGCTACGGCGCTTCGAAAGCCGGCATTGCACAATTGACGCGCGCGATGGCAGAAGCTTGGTCGGGCTTTGGGATTAACACCAATGCGATTGGGCCCGGGTTCTTCCCAACCGAGCTTACAGGGCCGGTTTTTGCGGATGCCGAGCGCTCTGCCCGCAATGCCGCCCAAACCTGCATCGGCCGTAATGGAGATTTGTCAGACATAGACGGCCCCCTTTTGTTTCTATGCTCACAGGCCTCTGCCTATGTGACGGGACAGGTTCTGATGGTCGATGGCGGCTATACCGCGAAATAAACCGTGATCCAGCCTTCTAGGCTGGGTTTAAACCTCCACCATATCGCCAAAACCGCACCTTCAATCCTTATGCGGCTTTGAAGAAACCGCGCGCTGCAGGATCGTCTGCCCAGCGGCTACATCTGCGGATTGCTCAAATTGCTTTGAGGGATTTAATCGCCGCAAACCGAAGAGGGCCAAAAGCGTCAAAAGAGGCTTTCAAAGAGCTTAAAGAGGGCATAGACCATCCTCATCACAAAGGGCTCGATAACCGCGCCGAGGCGTCATATCGCCATACGCGACGGCCGAACAGGTGGATAGCACGGTTTAAGCCGTCCCGACAGCGGCACAACGGTTTTTATTGGTTGAAGATCAGCTTGCCGTCCTTTTTCGATGCAAACGCCCCTTTATAACTGCTGCCACCTGCAGAAAAAAATACAGCGATATAGTCGATTTATATACAGAATATGCGTATCAAATCGTACCATTATATGCCAGAAAATGCACTTTTTTATTGATCAAAAAAACCTGATAACGCCAAAGAAGTCTAACTTTGACGCCAACCCTGGAGAATAAAAAGCACCAAGACAATTCCTTTCTAGCCCTCGGGCAGTTTGCTTCGCAAAAAGGCCAGAAGCGGACCTGCAAAAGCGTTTGGATCTTCTAGCAAGCCCAAATGCTGCAATTTGGGCAGAATACTCAGCTCAGAGTCCATGATTTCCTGCGCAATCGCCTGGCTCATTGCAGGCGTTGAGCCGCTGTCATTCTGGCAGGTCATGATAAGACTGGGCTGCTTTAAGGCAGGCGTTGGGCGGATCAGTTCGGTTACACCCTCGGCTAAAATCTGGCGATGGATGGCATAATTTTTTGGATCATTCGCCACCACAATATCGCGTAGAGCGGCCACCTGCTGTGAAGAATGGACGCGAAAATCCGGCGTAAACCATCGGGCAAGCGTTGTATCGATATTGGCAGATGGTCCCTCTGCTGAACTGGCGCGGGCCCGCTCTTCCACCAAACGCTGCTGCTTTTCCCCCCGCTCATGTGGTGCGTTTAATATTCCCAGCGCAGAGACGCGGCTTGGATGATCAATCGCCACGCGCCGATTGATCATCCCACCAAGTGAAAACCCAACCAACGCGGCGCGATCAATAGACAGCTCATCCATCAAATCGACCACTTGTTGCCCCAAACGTTTTAGGTCAACGCGCCCAGAGGGCAGATCCGTTTCACCATGGCCTAAAAGATCATAGCTCAGAATTTGAAACTCCTGCGCCAAGGTTGGCGCAATGCCACCCCACGTGCTGGCATGCGTTAAACCCAGCCCATGGATGAGCACAACCCAAGCTGCGCCCTGAGGACCTGTTATCTCATAGGCGGTGCCATCTTTGGTTCTTGCCATTTAAACGCCTGCCGGATTATCTAAATCGCGGCCCAGATCCTTTAAATCTTGATATCTATCGCCAATGCGGTGGTTGGGATGCCCGCCGATCGAGGCCCCCAAGGCAATAAGAATCTCATCATCAGCCGGTGCGTCAACCACGCTGGTTTGGATCGTTTGATAATGCGATCTACGGCCTGCATCATGCTTATCCATCAAAGGAATTGTTATTGCGCAATTCGCCGCGCCGCGCGTATTTGAAAAGGCCAGATAGCTTTTGGCACCAATCGCTTCGCGAAACTGATTTCCAAAATGGAGCGTATGCGTCATCGCTTGGGCATGTTCAATTTCTCCGCCCATGCCCACCACGCTTGCCTTGCCGCAGCCCTCAAGCAAATCGCCCGTTTCATCGAGCAGCATTTCTGTCAATAATTTGCCAATAACCGGCCCATGCGCTTGGATTTCAGGGCGCATATTTTCAACATGCCCACGGCCAAACCAAGGGTTTTTTATAATGGCCATAGACGCCATCAATTGGGTGGGGGTGTCCACGCTTTTCCACCCCTCGATAAAGGTTTTTTGTTTCCAAAGCAGCGTTCGGCGGATTTCAATCGGCATGGGCAAATTCCTTTACTTCAGCAAATGCGGGCAGTACCTGGTCAATAAACAAACGCAGCGATCGTTTCTGACGTTCCATATCCAGCCCCAGAGAGGCGTAATAAATAAATGCATCAACGCCAATAGATTGATACTGCTTAAGTTTTTCTACAACAATCTCTGGAGATCCGAACATTAAGTTTTCTTCCAGCATCGCGGGGTCGACGCGGGCATTGCCCTCTAATGTTTCCAGCGGAACCATATCGGGATATCCGTTCACAACATCACCTGCTTGCATCATTAAATTGCCAAAGCGGGCCAAAACCTGCCGCACAGCATCTAGCGCCGCTTGCCGATCACTTTCCGTTTCATAAAGAACAGCGTGGCGCATCATGGCAAATTTACCTGAATATTCAGGGTTCAAACGGGCTTTACTATCTTCAAGCAGGTCGCGGTATTTTTCCGCCTCGGAAAACGGCATTGTCAAAGGCCAACTCATAATATTGCAATTGTTGTCTACCGCATGATCAAAGGTTGTTGGAGAGCGCGCAGCCACCCAGATGGGCACGCTGTCTTGTACAGGTTTCGGGCAAGATGTGGCGGTTGGAAATTGCCAAAACTCTCCATTATGTTCCACATCACCGGCCCAAAGCTTCGGAATTAAAGGCAACATTTCTTGCAGATATTTCCACCCGTCTTTTTGGCTTAAACCAGGGCGTAGCCTATCAAATTCGCGTTGATAAGCCCCCGATCCCAGCCCCAGATCCATCCGCCCATCGCTCAACAGATCCACCAAAGCCGCTTCGCCTGCCAGTTTGATCGGATGCCAATAAGAGGCATTGGCCACACCGCATCCAAGGCGGATATTTTTGGTGTGATCTGCCCACCAGGTCATCATATGAAACGGGTTTGGCGCAATCGTCATTTCCAACGCATGGTGTTCGGCAGCCCAAGCAATCTCAAAACCGGCCTCATCTGCCATTTGCACCATTTCAAGCGTGTGATCACGCACCTCTTTCATATCCACAGAGGGTTCGCTTCGTTCTAAATTTATGGCAATATGAAATTTCATTTTCGTCCCTTTCAAATTAACGAGATACGAACTGGCTGCCCAACGGCTCTGAAGACATGTTCATCCACACAGTTTTCGGGCGCGTGTAATCATAAACGGCTTGAAAGCCGCTTTCGCGGCCATAGCCAGAGTTTTTCATTCCACCAAACTCAGCAATGGGAGAGACTGCCCGATAGGTATTCACCCAAACGATGCCCGCTCTTACTGATTTTGACATCCGCAGCGCCCGCGCTCCGTCTTTGGTAAAAATCCCCGCTGCAAGGCCATGCACCGTATCATTGGCCAAAGCCAAGGCTTCGCTTTCTGTTCTAAACCGCAGCACGCTTAAAACCGGGCCAAATAATTCAGTATCAACTATGTGAAGGTTTGGGGCGGGGCAGTCGATAATCGTTGGCTCATAATACAAATCCGAACCGGCATTTACCCGTTTTCCACCGCTTAGAATCTGGCCGCCTTCCTCGACAGCGCGCGCGACCTCGCGTTCGATGTTTTCGAGTTGCCCATAGGTACATAAAGGCCCCATCTCGGTTTCGCCAGCCATAGGATCGCCAATCGTGACGGCCTGCGCAATCTTCACCATCCGCTTTAAAAATTCATCCGCAATATCTTCATGCACAAGCAACCGCGAACCCGCCACGCAGCTTTGCCCAGACGCCCCAAATATACCCGCGACTGATCCGTTTACAGCGCTTTCAATATCCGCATCTTCAAATACGATAAACGGAGATTTCCCCCCCAATTCCAAACTGAGTTCGGCGAAATTTTCTGTTGTATTTTGGATTACGTGACGGGCCGAGCCTGGCCCTCCGGTGAATGAAACGCGCGCCACCATCGGATGCGAGGTAAGCACCTTCCCACAAGGATCACCATGCCCCGTCACGATGTTGACCACCCCATCGGGAATGCCTGCTTGCGCAATCAAATTTCCAAACTCTAACAGCGCCGCAGGTGCATGTTCCGAGGCCTTCATAACAACGGTGTTTCCCGCCGCAAGTGCTGGTCCAATTTTCACCGCTGCCAAAAATAACTGGCTGTTCCACGGCACAACCGCGGCAATCACCCCCAAGGGCTCACGATTGGTAAAAACAAACATATCCGGTTTATCAATCGGAAGCGTTTCGCCATGAATTTTATCAGCCGCTCCAGCGAAAAAATGATAAAATTCGCTGATATATTTTGCCTGCCACCGCGTTTCTGCAAATAATTTCCCAGTATCACGCGTTTCGATTTCTCCCAGCGTCTCAGACTGCGCGGCAAGTAAATCTGCCAAGCGGCGCAAACAATGGCCGCGTTGGGTTGCGTTCATCTGAGCCCACGGCCCTTCACGAAAAGCCGTATCTGCAGCGCGCACAGCGCAATCCACATCTTCGGCCGTGGCCTCTGGAATTTCCGCCCATTCTTCACCTGTCGCAGGATTAATACTGGTGAATGTTCCGCCATCGCGGGCCTCTACCCATGCGCCATCGATCAACATCTTATAAGGTTTCATTCTGCTCTCCTTTGCACCGCGAGGGACCCGTAGGCTTGATAGGGCGCGGCGCCGTAAACACCGGGGCCTGCTTTATTGCCCACTCCCGTTTGAATTAAACATAGATCTTCAAAATAACGCTCTTTGCGCCATATCGCGAACTGATAGAAGCCAAAAAAAACCTGGTAGATGGCTTCAAGCACCGCGCCAAACGCACCGATCAGCAGCATCCGCGGACACCCCAAAAGATATCTGAAACGGACAAAATATGAGGGGCGGGCCGGCCGCATTGCACGTGCAAACCCAGTTTCAAATTAAACTGCATCCAAGCCCCTAAACGCCGCATAATCGCTATCCTTACTGAAATCTAAGAAGTGTCGCAGGCGATCATGACACAAAGTTTAAATTCTTAAAAATGAAATATTTTGCTAATTAAGTGCAAATAATTTGAATTTAAGGCGTTAAAAAGCCCCTCAAACAGCATTGAAAGGCGTTAAATTCCGAAACCAACAGCGCACCACCTTGCCCCAAGTATGAGCCCCTAGAAAAACAAAGTCGATCACCCCGCATTGATAAAGGCATTGTGAGATCAGTCATGGATTAAACGGTTAGAATGCCCACCAAGTATGGGACACAGATTCACCTCTCAAAACGGCAAAATAGAAAATTGGTTTCAACTCTTTGATCAGTCAAAATGATAGATCGTAGAAAAATGAATACGTAAATCAGGATTTCCCCACCCGACACTTTGAAAGTGTTTCCATCATACGACCTTCCACAAGTTACCCAAATTATGCGAGCCATAAAAATTTTTTGCGGGTTTTTATCCAACCCCGCGACAAAACACGAAGCTTATGCAATGCAGCTCGCCCGCTCTGCTCACCGCAAAGGCCGCAAAGTGAAAGACTGAATACACCTCAGCGACAGGCCAACCTCTGCGCTGGTTGGAAACATCCACAAAATCGCCAAAAGCGGAGCTGAAATATAGCGTATTTTGTTAAAAATAGAATTTTAGGACGATCGTACACCTGAGCCCTCTACCTACGGATCTAGAACATTTCTGCGAGGGTAAAATCGTTGCAAAACATATAAATTCACAAAAGCCGCTACTCAGTCTCATCCTCATACTGGGTAGCGCACTTGATCCGATAAGCTAATCCACGCCCCAAAAACTGACCTTCAAAGAAACTGGCGGCGCATGCACGAAAAACTAAGGCCATTCACGCTGCTAGATACAATAAGGCAAAAACAAGAATATTATCCCTGACTCTGGGACGTGCCGTTAAGAAACAAAGCTTTTTTATTTTGTGACTTTAGCCCCGCCCTTTCCAGGGCACCATAACCCGTTCGACCCAGCGCATAAGCATGTCTATGCCAAAGCCAATGATCCCAATCAGGATAATGCCCAGGATAACAATATCCGTCTGCTGGAATTTTGACGCAACCATAATCATCATGCCTGCGCCTTTTTCCGCTGCCACAAGTTCAGCGGCAACCACCGTGCCCCAACACACGCCCATGGCTACTCGCGCCCCGGTAAAAATTTCTGGCAAGCTATTGGGGAATACGACAAAGCGCATTATCTGCCATCTGCTTGCGCCCAATGAATAAGCAGCGTGCACTTTTGAAATTTTAACTCCAGACACGCCTGCACGCGCGGCGATGGCCATAATCCAAAGTGCAGCGAGGAATAACAAAATCACTTTGCCAACTTCCCCAATACCCGCCCAAATAATCACCAACGGGATCAGAGCAAGCGGCGGGACCGGCCTCATAAATTCAACAATCGGATCAAACCAGCCACGAAACCAATCGGACAAGCCCATGGCGTAGCCCAAAGGTATACCCACCATCGCGCCAATAAAAAACCCGACCACAACTCGAAATAGCGAAAAACCCAAATGTTCAAGCAAAGGAAAGTTCTTGAAGCCTTGGGTCGATATTTCTATCAGCCGCCCCCAGACGGCTTCGGGCGCCGGCAACCATATAGGCTCCATCTGCCAACCTTTTCGAGGCTCAACATTCAAAGTGCCTTTTGGCGTTAAAGCAATACGAAGATTCTCTAAATAAACCGCGACGCCCTGCTCAATCGGCTTACCATTAATGGCAACAATCTTAGCTCCCATTTTGCGGTTTTCTTCGTCATTTTTATCCCATTTCAGTAATTTCGTGCGATAAGCTTTGACGGCCATGACATCATTTTTGGCGAAACCATCACCCAATTCTAGGTTTGGGAGGATTATATCTTCACCGATGCCATGGACAATAAGTTTCACTCTCGCTTCATCGCGCAGACCATCACCGGTTTCAGCCGTGTAAGTGAATTCAGCATTTCCCCGAAAAGGGCCGGGTGCATGCAGAAACGACGGTAAAATTTTTGATCCGGTGAAGGCCCCCCATAAAATCAAAACCAACAGAACAGAAACAACAGAAGCTGCAAAATTTGAATTTACCGCACTTTCATCTCCAAAGGTCACGGTTTTCAATGAACCAAAATCTTGCTTGGGTGTAAGAAGTTTCTTTACCAGCCGCGACACAAAAAGGGTTAACAGGATTAAGCCAATATAACCGGCGATATAGGGCATAGCCGCCGCTAGAATGACCAGGATCGAAAGTAATTCTTCGGAAAGCTTGACCAATAACTCCATCAAACCGTTGCCTCCGAACGTCCCATAATTTCTTCTTCCATATTCCAGATCATTTCCAAAATCTCTTCGCGCCGATTGGCATATTCGACGTGTTTTTTAATATCACGAAGGTCGGCATCAACGCCTAGATCAGCAAAAGGAAGACGATATTCACGATGAATACGGCCCGGGCGCGGAGCCATCACCAAAAGGCGCTCGCCCAGCAGCAAAGCTTCCTCTACAGAATGCGTAATCAAAATAATTGTTTTGCCGGTTTCCTTCCATAGCTTCAAAACCAACGACTGCATCTTTTCGCGAGTAAGCGCATCAAGTGCGCCTAATGGCTCGTCCATTAAAATTACATCTGGATCATTGGCGAGGCATCGGGCTAATGCAACACGCTGCTGCATGCCCCCAGAAAGCTCATATACTGCTTTATCTTTAAAATCCCGCAGCCCAACCACATCAAGCAAATGATCCACTTTTTCGCGCGATTGTGCGGTGCTTATTCCTTTCATCCGTGGACCAAAGCCCACGTTTTCTCTTACGTTCATCCACTCAAACAAAGCACCCTGTTGAAACACCATGCCACGTTCGGCATTGGGGCCAGTTACCTTTTCGCCATTTAATAGAATTTCACCCTGCGTTGGCGCGAGAAATCCGGCAACAATGTTTAATAATGTAGTTTTACCACATCCAGAGGGCCCCAAAACAGACATCAATTCACCTGCTTTCAAGTCGAGGGTGACATCCTTCAAAGCTTGCACGCACTCACCGTTTGGCAAATCAAAGCGCATTGAAATATTTTGGATGGACAGTCCAGACATGGCCACTTTTCTCTTCCTACTTTTGATGGAGACGATTGCAAATAAACCACAACATCAGTTGCATTCTGCGGGCCGGCGCACCGGCCCGCAGCTGTTTAATTACATTCCGTTTGCTGTTTCCAACGGACCAACATTCACGTTGTCAGCATAGCTACCCAATGCTGAATCGATACTTCCAGCTGTCACAAAGACGTCTGCAACACCCTTCATAAATTCCTGTGCGCCACCACCGAGCCATGTTGACGACAATTGGCTGTCGACAGTTGGGAATACAAATGTCGCCATTGTATCTGCTGTTGCCGCCTCATCCATACCAGCGTCTTTCGCAATGGCAGGAAGCATCATGGCATGGTTGGAAGAATCCGCCCACATCGCGTTTGCATCGGCGGTCACCTTGAGAAATTTGGCAACTAGATCGCTGTTTTCCGCTACCCAGCCTGCTGGACCAGAAGTGACGTCAAAAACCAAAATACCTAGTTCAGTTTTTTCAGCACCCGTAAGCAGAATGTTTCCGTGCTCTTTCGCGCGGCGTAACGAACCACCCCAACCGCAGAACATATCCACAGCGCCTTGCGCGATTGCAGCAGCGCCATCTGGTGGATCCATGTCCACTATTTCCATGCTGCCAACGTCAACACCAAAATGGTCCATTTGCTTCAAGAAACCATAATGCGCTGCTGTACCCAAAGGCACGGCCACTTTTTTACCGGCCAACTCTTCAGTGCTGCTTTTGTCAATTTCAAGATCGCTTCTGACGACGCAGTTATCGTTGTCAGCGTAGCTAACAGCTACATCTAAGATTTGAAGATCTTGGCCAGCCGAGGTTGCAACCACAAAAGGCGGAACACCCTGGCTTACTGATAAGTGAACATCACCCGAGGCCATAGCTGCGGACATTTTCACACCAGAATCAAAGCTCACCCAGTTGACCTTTACACCTAACTCTTCGTCATAAGTTCCCATTTGTTTTGCATACTCAAATGGCATTGGCCACTCTAGAAAATATGCTACCGTCATTTCCTGATGCCCACCGGCCAAGACTGTCTGCGCACCGAGCGCGAGAGTCGCACCGGCAACCGCACCGATCAGTTTTGATTTATTCGACATTTATTTTCTCCCATTTTTTGCCTCAAAATTGAAGCTTCATTCTTCTGTCAAAAGAACAGAATGATTGTGCCCGCGAGCGTTGCGCAAGCTTAAATCGCAATCGAACAGATTACCAGTTTCCAATCAACGGTTATTTTGATGGTGAAGACCAAAAAATCTTCTTTTTGAGGATTAAGTTAAAATTATCGTAATCCATTTTTTTAAAATCTCTGTTTCTCACTCAATTTTCCAGAATAGAGCCCTAAAAATTGTTTGTTTTCACAAATCTTAAAGAGATCTAGACTTATCTTAAAGCATGCAAAGTTCCCGCTTTTTTAAAATTTTGCTTTCTTGACTGGAGGAATGGCGCCTACGCGCAGAATCACTCAAACATCAAAAACCCACAACCAAGCCCTCTAATTTGGCGAACCGATCTAATTTAAAATTGAAATTTTGTTTGAATAAAAGTAGCGACGTATCTGGCTGGTTCATCGCGACATGGATCTTGTGTAAACAGCAAGCCACCTGACCCAGATTATAACGCATCTTTATCATCATGCTGTTTGCATATTGAAACGCCGCTTAGGCGAAGCCCACGCTGCGTAAACGGCAAGCCGCTTTATCCGGTTTAATTTGCTCGATATCTATATAAATGCCGCGCGCCAAAACTCTTAGCGGTGGCATCGGCAAAAACGGCAGTAACAGGCGGCCAAATTGCAGCCATGCGCATACCCCGCGCCTTGGACGCGAAAGGGATCGTATCTCAAGCTATCAATCCAAAAATTATCGTTTTAACGAAGCACCGCGCCGGGGTTCATAATATTGTTGGGATCAAGTGCCGATTTTATCGCCTTAAGCGCGCGACGCTTTACCGGACTGACATAAGCTTCAAGGTCTTGCGTTTTCAAGCGGCCAATCCCATGCTCAGCGCTAATCGAGCCACCAAATTCCACCGTGGCATCGTTTATCACCATGCGAATGCGTTCAGCCGCGTCTGGTTCTGCTTTTAGAAATGCGGCTTTCGTGACGCCTTGGGGTGGTAAAATATTGTGATGTATATTCCCATCGCCGATATGCCCATATGTGTTGACCCTCAGATCCGGATTAATCGCTTTTACCGCGGCGCATGTCGCGTGAATGAACGCTTCAACTTTGCTGATAGGAACCGATGTATCACTGCTTACAAACGCACCTGACAACCGGTTCGCCTCGGGTGTATTTTCGCGCAATCGCCACAGGGTGGCGCGCTGCGTATCGGATTGTGCAATCACCGCGTCTTGCACCAAACCCGTCTCCAAACAATCGGCCACCGCGCCCAAAGCTTGTTCGATAATACCTTCGGCGCCGCCTGCCTCGATCAACACATACCAGCTGTAATCTTGCTTAAAGGGTTTTTTTAGATCTGAAAAACAACTGGCCACCAAATCTAAGCCGAAATCGCTCATCAATTCGAGCGCTGAAATACTTTCACGCAAATTGAGGCGTAACTTTTTATAAAGCGCAAGGGCAGCGGTAGGAGACGATACCGCGCAAAGCATAGTCACCGTTTCAGGGTCGAGTGGTGTGAGCTTGAATGTGGCCGCAGTTATCACGCCCAATGTCCCCTCACTTCCAATCAAAAGATGTTTAAGATCATACCCCGTATTGTCTTTATGCAAAGGGCTGAGATCGCTTAGAATAGAGCCGCAGGGCAACACGGCTTCTATCCCCAAACATAGATCTCGCGTGTTGCCATAGCGCACGACCTGTATCCCCCCTGCATTGGTAGCAAGATTCCCGCCAACACTACAGCTGCCCTTAGAAGCCATGCTGAGCGGAAATTGCAGCGCTTTCTCGTTAGCCGCAGCGTGCAGATGCGCCAATATACAGCCTGCTTGCACCGTCACAGTGCAGTCATCTTCAGAAACCTCACTGATGCTATTCATCCGTTCAAGCGATAGAATAAGCATATTTTCGGTTTCAATTGAAAGTTGGCCCGCCACCACACCCGTTCCGCCGCCATAGGGAATAAGGGCAATTTTTTCTCTATTACAGAGGCTTACAATCTCAGATACCTGCTGAGTTGACTCGGGCAACACCACCAAAAATGCCGCCCCGCAAAACCGCCCTCTCGGATCATCAAAATAACTGATAGCCTCAGCTCCAGCCTTCCATCCACCATGGCCCAGGATGGCTTTAATTTGATCCAAAACATCATCTGATGGCGCTGTAGAAAGGTTTGGCATAAATGCCTCCAAGATGACTGACAGGTTGCCTTACTGTCACCCTCAAAATATTATTTAGCAAATCAAATAAATTTCATTTTAAATAAAATTAAATTTTACAAGTCGGTTTAACCCTCCGACTCAGCGATCGTCAGTTTGATTTGCGCCAACAAGGGCTCAAGCAGTTTTAATTTTGAACAATCTGATCTCGTTAGGATACCAAGCGTACGTCGGGGCGCAGATGGTCCCAATGAAATTTTTCTTAATTGCTCAAAAGACGGATCAGGAACACAAATATTTGGGCCAATCGCGACCCCAAGACCATGTGCAACCATACTGGCAAGATTTTCCAAAGAGCCCATCTCCATCAAATCATGCACGCGAATGTTATTTTTCGCCAGCCAGTCTTCGGCCATCATCCCAACGGCTGCCTGCCGGGTATGGCGCAAATAAGGCATCCTTTCCAAGATGAGAAAAGGATCGTCTTCGACAACCTCTGGCGAGGCCAGCAAAACCAATTCTTCTTCATAAAATGGCAACCAATTAAGCCCGTTATGTATATGCCGAGGCTCGCTCATCACAGCCGCATCCAATGTCCCGCCTTCGATCTGCTCGAATAGAGAAGGTGAAAGCCCCGGCACCACGCGGATATGCAATTGTGGATAAAGCGTGATCAACCGTTTGATCGATTTGGGAATTAAGCCGGCCAAAGAGGATGGCACCGCGCCAACAGAAAGTTCTCCGATCGTGCGCGGATCACCCGTGAGATCATCTAAAATGGTATCATAGGCCAAAACGACCGCTTTGGCCTTGGGCACAAACGCTTTGCCCAATTGATTCAATTTGGGTGACTTTTCAGAACGGTCGAACAATCTGACTTGCAATGTTTCTTCAAGCCGCGTCATTTGTTGGCCGATCGCCGCATGCGTGACGCAAATAACATCTGCGGCAGCGCGAAAACTACCCTGTTCAGAAATGGCGATTAAAGTTTTAAAAAGGGCAATGGTCATCGGTCTTACGACACCTCTCAGGCCAAAATAGTCTCATAAATGCGCTTATAAAGAAACGCTTTACAAAAAGCCAAAAATTAATGACTGGCGGAAACGCAAATTTTAGGGAAACCTAGCATGGTTAGCACGGTATATGGCGTAAAATGACCATCAATGACACGCTCAAAAATGCATTAGCTTACGCTGGTCAGCGGATTTGCAAGCCTAGACTTTTAGAGCTGCCAGTTCAAAAAACCATGGCGCTTGCATCTAAACCTGTGTCTACTATCAAAGATATCACAAAATTACAGCAAATTCGGGAGAAACATTATGCTGAGACGTACTCTTCTTAAAACAACCGCTGCGGCGGCGCTTGCACTGACATTTGGTGTGCAAGCCCACGCGGAATTGAACGGACCCGTTAATTACATCATTCCTTTCGGACCCGGCGGCGAGTCGGATATTTCTGCACGATTGCAGCAGCCTTTCTTCGCCGAAAAATTTGGCCAAGAAATGGTGGTTTCCTACCAACCCGGCGGTGGCGGTGCAGTTGGCTGGGCCTCTCTCAACGGTTTGAACGGCGATGGCCAAACCATTATGGGCGTGAACTTACCCCATATCATCATCAAACCTGCGCAAAAAGACGTAGGCTTTACAACAGATTCGTTGAACGCGTTCTACATGTTCCACTTCACACCAGATGCCATCGTTGTTCCGGCCAATAGCCCCTATCAAACACTTGCAGATTTGGTGAATGATGCGAAGGCCAACCCCGGACAGGTCACCATGTCAGGATCGGGAAAAGCCAGCGCCAACCACCTGGCCCAAATCAAATTTGACAAGATGACCGGCGCGCTCACCACATATGTGCCGTTCAAAGGCACCGGTGCCTCTGTGACGGCGCTTTTGGGCAATCAGGTCAAAGCACAATGGGGTTATACAACCGTAGGTGCTAAACAAGGCGATGCCGTGCGCATGTTGGCCGTTGCGATGGAAGACCGTCATCCCCTTTTCCCGGATGTCCCAACCTTCAAAGAACTGGGATATGATATGGTGGGTGGCGCCTATCGTGGTATAGCGTTGCCCAATACCGCGAGCGCAGAAACCACCGCCATGTGGTCTGATATGATTGGCGAAATCAATGCCGACCCAGCCTTTCGTCAGAAAATGCTCGATGGTGGCTTTGCGATGTTGGATATAAGCGCGGCGGATATGCCGGCCTTTATGGCTGACCGCGTTGCGGAATATTTGAAAGATGCCCGCGAAGCTGGCCTCATCAAGTAAAATAAATTGGTTAACCCCGGAAAGTTGTAACGATGGAATTCAGTCACTTTTTATCTGCCTTAACGCCTTTGAATTTTGCATTGGCTTTATTTGGCGTTGTGGCCGGCACTGTCATTGGATCTATCCCGGGGTTAACCGCCACCATGGCGCTGGCTATTTTGGTTCCCATCACCTTTAGTATGGAGCCTGCCTCCGCGCTTATTCTTCTTGGGGCCATTTACACCGGCGCAATTTACGGCGGCGCCTATGCCGCTATTTTATTGAATACACCAGGCACCCCATCGGCCATTGCCACAACCTTTGACGGCTATCCCATGGCAAAACGTGGCGATGGAGATCTTGCGGTCGCCCTTGCCTGTTTTGCATCAGTTTTTGGCGGCCTGGTTGGCGCAATCGCGTTGCTTTTTCTGGCTCCGCCTTTATCGCAGGTCGCGCTGGCTTTTGGGCCTATTGAGTATTTTTGGTTGTCGGTTTTTGGACTGTCTTTAATTGCATCACTCTCCAGCGGCAATTTAATGAAAGGTCTGGTGGGCGGGGCTTTTGGGATGATTTTATCAACGGTTGGCGTGGCTGAAATTTCCGCTGATATCCGACTGACATTTGGCAGCCAAACCTTGATTGGCGGTTTTGGCGTTGTGGGGGCGTTGATTGGTCTTTACTGTGTGCCGGTCCTAATCGATCTGGTCGCGGTTCCTGACAGGCATTTAAAGGTGGAAGAAGGCGTGAAAACGGTTCGCATCGGAGAGGCATTTGCGCTCGCGGCGCGCTCGAAATTCAATCTGATCCGCTCTTCAATTATCGGTACTTTAGTGGGTATTTTACCCGGCGCAGGCGGCTCAGTTGCTGGGTTGGTGGCCTATTCAGAGGCCAAACGTACCGCCAAGCCAGACCAGAAATTTGGTGAGGGCGAGCCGAATGGCATTATGGCAACCGAATCCGCAAATAGCGCCACTGTTGGTGGGGGCTTCATCCCGACGCTGGTTTTAGGCATTCCAGGCACCCCGCCCGATGCCATCGTTTTAGGAGCGCTGTTGGTGCAAGGCGTACGCACCGGCCCAGCGATGTTTTCACAAAGCGGCTCGATCGTCTTTACGTTCATCTATGGATTGATAATCGCAACGGTTTTGATGTTGCCGGCAGGCCTTCTGATAGGGCGCTACGCGTATAAATCGATCGTCACTGTGCCGAAGGCAGTGTTGGTGCCAACGGTCGGGTTTATGACCATCATCGGCACTTTTGCCATCCGCAACAGCGTCTCAGACGTGATTATCATGCTGTGCCTTGGGGTTTTTGGATGGGTTGTTGCCAGGTTTGGATTCGCTGCCTCACCGATCGTTCTGGGGTTGATATTGGGCCCGATCGCCGAGCAAGGCTTTGTGCAAGGCTGGACCATAGGCGCGGCGACAAATAACTTATTCGGAATGTTTTTTGGCAGACCGATTTCGCAAGGCATTTTGCTGTTCACGCTCATAACGCTGATTTTACCGCTGATCGTTCAATGGCGAAAATCACGCAGATTCGAAGAGGCCAACCAATGACCCCCCCTTCTGCAATGAAAAGCGGCGGACAGATCGGATCGCTGCTTGCCTCGCTGTTTTTTATCTGTGCGGGGCTGATAACGCTGTATGATACAACCAGCTATACTGATCGCGACAGCCAAGTTTTTCCGCAAACCGTGGCCATTATACTGGTCGTGACAGCGTCATTTTCATTCATCGCCAGATTTTTAAAACCATCCGATGAGGGCGGTTTTGGAACCGGCATTTGGTGGCGCCGGGCATTGCTGATAATCGCGATGTTTCTGATGGGTTTCCTGATCCCTAAGATCGGATTTTTACCCGCAGGCGTGGTGGCTTTCAGCGGTGGGCTGATTGCGGCGATGCATGAACGCTGGAGCGCAAAAACGTTTATTTTATATCCGATATCCGGCGCAGTGGTAATCACCGCATTTTACGTTTTATTCAAGTTCGTTTTATACGTGCCATTGCCTTAAAAAATCTCAACTTACCAACCAACCCGCGACGTAAGGGCAGATCCAACGCCTCAAGATATATTATCTTTTAATGGTTCTGTAAGTATAAGGGCACAAAGCAGATCATGAAGCGATCTTAAGTTTTACACCGTTTTTCAAGCCGTCGCTTTGCAGAAACCATCGTCAATCACAAGGATTTTGTAAAAGCAAAGCGGCCAGCCCAGACCGTTTTAAGGCGCCGCAAAACGTAAAATGAAACCTTTAACGCTCAAAACCAAAGCACGCCGTTTGTACGGACAATCTGATGCCCACAATGATCTTTACAACGAAGATAAAACTGACACTCCTGTGGATCCAGCTCATTTTAACGTGAACCTGCTACGATCAGGTTTGCTTAGCGCCTCTGCCACGGTTGGAAGTCATGAATGCCCAAGCCATATTCGCGGCACCCAACAAGAAGGCATGCGCGTATTTGATAACTGGGCAGAAATACCGCTCAAAAACACCAGAGTGTATTGGCACCTCTTCGTTGATATGCATGTACCTGACTCTGAAATTTCTCAAAGTGTAACAAATTTCTCGCCCAATGAATGGTCACTTAAGCGCCGTTATGACTACGATAAAAATCAAATTTTACCACGGTGTTGATTCACATTATGAAGTTGATATCGCAACCCTTCTTGAGTGCTGTTTCGGCGGCATTCACAAGGGCTGAACGTAGTTTAAGCAAGCTCCGCATGGGCGTTTCATTGCGAAGATAACTCTAAACTTATCGGCCATTTTGATTTTGGGTTCGCACTGGTTCGCATCGGCAACAACAGTTTGCTAATTTTAGGTGTTATTGACCTATGCTTTCGTAAAAAGATCCGACGGTTGGGCGTAAGTCATGCTTTGTTGGAGGGTGCAGAAAACTCTACAAAATGAAAAGTTTTGCCTCAGCAATGGCAGATGATCGGCGTTTATATGAACAAACTGGCTGTTCTTTACAGCCTCATGCAAACACAAAAATTCTGGCACTTGATGCATTGAAAATGCCACAGTGTTATTGAACGCAATTTAAATGAAATATATATCGTCAAGCGCTTATCCGAGAAACGGTAGCCGGTAGAGAGCATTGATCTTCTTGGATCTCTTTAATGAGGCTATTCTAGGTCTAAGTAAACAGTACACGCCACTGCTGAAAGATGCGGGCGGATTTATGAAACTGCACGATCTTGGCCAGGGGGCTAATCCCCCGTCTCCTCCCCGATTCAGCGACGATCTTAGCAGATTAAAAGCGGCTAGTGACAAAACCACCCTCTTCCTGATCTGTCTGTTTTGAAAAAATAATAAAGGGGCTTGGATCAAAAATTTCTTCTCCGCCAATTTCTTCATAAGCAATCTTTTGAAGATCATCAGTGTTCATCGCCACAATGTACAGAATGTGGAGTTCGCTACATCATTCAGATGCATACTTTAGCGCTAAGCCAGTTTGGCAGCTGTTTACGCCACCGAAGATATGACTGTGGGGGATTAATAATTCTGGGAAGTGGTCAAAAGGGTGGACGACCTCTGCGAACGTTAAGTCAAAACCAAGAAAATATATGTGGTTTGTGGTACCGCTTTTCATTGTAAAAATATCTGTGTCGATCACCAAACCGGAGCCTCGAGCAGACCGTCCCATATTCAAACGACTTGGTTGATCGTTAAGAAAACTGAGAGCCTTTACCAAACCTAGTGACGGCCAGTTTCCGTGCTTGATATCATTGCTCAACATCGTTTGAAATCAGGTCGAGCAAATTCCCATTCTAACGCGTCAGCATGATTAAGTTCTCAACATCTTTCACCGCACGGAGATCGGGAACAAAATGCAGCCCATAGCCCGCGAAATAGACTTAGAAACAGAGAGCTAAAGGCGAACGGTTCAATCTTGCAAGCCTGACATATCGAGCAGAGATACTGAAAATTATAGGTCGCTACAACGTTGCGGGCAGATTCATTTTATCAATATGCTGCTTATCTTTCACGCCACAGTTAATCCCGCATTTTGGTCTTAATAGGCTGATGTTCGTTTTTTAGATCTGCGCTGTCATTCGTTCTATCTGTCGGGCGAACGCGTCATTTCTTATTTTTCAAAACACAAAAACGCAACCGCACAAAGTCGGTTACGCAACACTAACTATGTTTTTGATCAAGCTTCAGCCTTAAGCTTTAATATCACTGGGCTTGGGCGCTTTACCCTTCACGCTCAGCCTTTTTGCGCGCAAGCTTTTTGATCCGCTTGATCGCTTCTTTTTTGGCTTTTGCCTTTTTCACAGAGGGCTTTTCATAAAATTCTTTCGCCCTCATTTCGCGAAACATGCCTTCACGTTGCATTTTCTTTTTCATAACACGCAGCGCTTGGTCTACGTTGTTGTCACGAACACTTACTTGCAGCATATGGGTATCTCCGTTGTTGCCCTCCCCTTTAGGCTTATTTGCCGCTATGGGCAAGCCCTTGTTTGATCTCAATTGCGGTATAATGATACATCACAGAGATTTGAAACAAAGAGCAAAGAGAGGCTCATCTCACCCCCTTTGGTTATGATCACCAGCACCGCTGACCAAGCCGCATGAGTCGGAGACAGCATCGGAAAGGTTAGCAGCTTTAGATACCAAGGGCACACTGGATCTGATTAGGCAGTTTGATCTCTGTAAGACGACCGCAGTGATTCAGATTGAGGTCGATACAATCACGCCGCCCTATACCCGTTTTTAAAAATAAATTCTCAAGCCAAAACAGTTTCTTATGCAACTGGAAAAGAATTTATCTGGCTCTAAAGATAATGCAGCCTTTATTTGCCCCAAGAATAATTTTGCGTTCAGGGCAAGTGAAATTCAAAATACTAGCACCTAATCCCCCGAGCAAAGGTATCAAAGCTTTCAATTTGCGGCCAGTATTTATGCGAAGATGCGACAGATGATAAAATTTCTCATTCGTCGTATCTCCGTATAATTTTTTGCAATCGATCACATTCAGGATGTTATTTCGTACTATGCCGTAACAGACCCGTGTCGACGCTCAATCGAAGCGCTAAAATTATTCCCAATCGCAAAATTCGACGCCTTTTTTATTATGCGCCAAGATTTGCCGCTGGGTGCCAATCGTCAGAGCATCACGCACCGAGGGGCGAAGAGGCTCTGCCCAAAGGCACTCACCGCTGATCACGGTCGCGCATCCACTTGCGAAGCTCATCAGAAACAGCATCATCAGACATAAGATCCACCTCATCTTCAATCTCCTTTGTGTTTTGAAGCACTGACACCCGCGCTTTTAAATCGCGGATCTTCTGGTTTGATTTCTGTTTGGCAGCGCCCCATAAAAACGCGCCAAGCATGGCCAGAACAAAGGCACCCGCCAGCGCAAGCCATGTTTTCAGCCGCGCGATCATCGGTCCCCCAGCCGCCATTTGCGCAGCCGCTCACGGAAAATATAAACCCCCGCCAGCATCACCAGAACGCCTGCACAAATCAGCGTAACCTGCGCTGCGGGGTGCATTGCCGCCACGCCCGCCGTGGCTGTGGCTGACGCCCCTGCCAGCGCTGTAACCGTGCTGGCTTGAAGGGTGGTGCTTTCGCTTGGATTTGAACGCGGCGCGATTGCCCGGCGCACCCCCAGCAGCTTAGAGGCGGGATAGGCTTTGACATTCACCTGGTCGTTTTGATTGCCGCCCAGCAGATTGAGTTTCTGCGCCCCTTGGCCCTTGAAAAACCCGACATGGCCCTGCCAGCTGGCTTTGCCCGACAGGATCACCACATCGCCCTCTTTGGCCTCGCTAAGAGGTATTTTTTGACCCCAGTCCAAATAAGAGCGCGCCAACAGCGAGCCGGTGCCCTTTGTTCCCGCTCGCAACAAGACCGAGCCAACAAAAGCCGCGCACCACGGCACCGCATCTTGCTTGATGTCAGAATGGCCAGCCTCGGCAAACATTGCCAAAACCAAAGGATTGTTTTCGGACCCCGCCCATTCCCATATCCCGACCTGTTTTTGCGCATGCTGCATTATGGTTTTGTTTAAATTTGCCATCGGCTCTCTCTCGTGACACACCCCGCAAGAGAGCGAAGGATCGGTTAGAATTGCTGCATCTACGTAAAGACTACGCGCGCTTGATTAACAGCCATGTGCCGAGGGCTGACATATGCCATGATGGCTCAAAACCTGCCACACAAACACCGCGCCTGTTACTTATCTTTTGGGTTAAAGACATGTTTTCGAATGATTCATAAGCTGATGGCAACGCAACCTTAAAAACCATGCACACCGCGCGCCAAACCGTGGAGCCGCGAGCCATCGGTTATTTCGGGTCTGTGCATACCGAACTTGGGATGCCGGCAAATATAAGCGCAAGTCCTCTTCCTCTTTACGCTCTAGTTTTGCAAGTAAGCCCAATTTAATCGTCCCTGAGGGTGCAGCATTAGAAAATCAGATCGCCGCCCAGCTTAACAATAAACGACCCTAGCCCATAGCCCATAGCCCATAGCCCATAGCCCATAGCCAGCTATAAAGCCCGATGACGCTACCCCAACAAGCTTATGATCTTCTAAAGTGGCTCCATCATCACCCTAGATGTCGTGCCATGCCCGAAGGTGTAATGGCCCTAGGTAGCATAAGGTTACATTTCAAAGCGTGCGCCTTGCACGTGCCGCGCTGTGTTTAAAGATATTCTTTGCAATATTAAAAAACCTGGGGGGGGGAAGCACTGGCCCTAAAGCGGCTCTTCGCTGCGCTTTGCACAAATATTTTCGTTGAGCTTACCCCCGATGGGATACAACATGCCGCCGCTTTTTAGGGCAAGGTTTTATGAGCTTTCGAAAATATTAAAAAATTATTTATTTTTGAGGTCCGTAAATATATTATCAAACTGAACTAAAAACATCATGCAGCGACGGCATTTGGCAAATATGAAAAGAGCTCAATCCAAAAAGGTAAAACCAATGCGAAAATTTACGGCCATCATTCTTCTTTGTGTTTTATCTGCCTGCCAGTTTAATGTAACACCAACCTTTTACGTCAGGGACATCCAAGATGTCATTGCGTCTCGAGATCCAATCAATTTACCCATATTTATGCAAGTCCCCGCCTCAAGCATGGATGATTGTCAGTCTGAAATCGGTCAGGTGCTGGGCATATTAGAAACCTATGGCATGATCGGAAAGCTACAATCATGCAACAGCGATGAAAGCGCGCTGTTTGCCACTGCCAATATTGAGCTTGAAGCGTCCGTCATGCGAGTAGACGATCAAAATCAGGATAATATGACCGGGGCTTTGGCACTTGGCATAGAAGATCGAGGCGATGGTTATTATGGGTTATATCTGGCTCGCAACCCAAATTTAGAAGCGGCAATGAGTTCTATTGAATCCGCCTTAGTTTTCGCCAGTCTTGACGCAACAAATGTTGGCTTCATCGTTACCATAAACAATGACATGAGAGAGGCGCTTTTAATCACTACATATGATAGCTTTGTGAATGGTGCGCCATATGATGAGGAAGAGTTCACATTGCAGCCACGATCAGTTTTAAAAATTAGAGCATCAGATGTGAGCACAAATTTATTTTTCAATCGGGGTTGGTACGAAATTGGCGTTATCGCGTTTTCCAGCTAAAGCTGCTGATAAAAAAACCTCCTGGAAACCTTAAACGATGATGTGTTTGCGCACCTGCAACAGATGTGTGCCGGCGATAAATAGACCCTCCAAACTTTGGTTAAAAACATTGGAGCTTTAAGTATCGGTTTTTCGATGTGTCTTTGGGTTTTTTTAATCGGATTATGTTCATTTTATCAGTGGCTTATTAACGCCAATAGAGCTGATCGAACAAATAATGATCTAAAATCGTACTTTCAGCGTAAACTCTGATATAGCCAGTCGCTAGAATTAAGAACATCGTAGCCAACAGCCTCATTGAAACTGCAAGTTATGGAGCTGACTTATGAATGAAATACGGGACCGACATTTTATAGATGAACTCGTTCAATATGGACGAGAGTATCTGCTGACCGATGTAGACGATCTGGTTTGGGAGTGGTTGAAACAATCCCATTTCGTTGACAGTAAAAATCAGGCAACAGACAGAGGCAAATCCTTGTTGCTTATGCTCAGCTAGGCTTCAAAACATATCTCATTCATTTTGATCCAATCTGTAGCACGAACCGTATCGTTACAAGGATTGTGCGTAAATACGCACCTGGCGATCATGGTTAATCGCTTATTCAAGGCGCGGGCGAGCCACCCGAGACGTTGGGAAATGATGTGAAAAAATGTATCTGCGGACGTTCACCGACAGCCACTTGCATTGGGTGGCATAAGCTGACCCATGCAGAGTGGCAGGTGAAAAAACTTATCTTAGAAGCAGAGACACATGCTGAAAAAGTCGCAGAGGAATATTCTAAACTCATGGAACAGAAAAACTGGCTCCGTTGAAGCAATGACGCGGGTTTACAATAAACGCTTTTAATTTCGGATCAGCTAGAAATGTCTACCAACAAAAAACAGAACTAAACTTCCACATCTGTGACCATTAGTTTACGTTTTGTAAAAACCTTAGAAGCAAAAACCGTTAAGCCAAATTGCCCCTTGCGCAGAACTAACACACCGTCGAACACTGTTTTTGCGCCCAAAGGCCCCTTCGTCAACACAAAGGCGTTAGGCTTCAGCACCCAAGCACACACAGGTGCGAGCGCACGTTTCGATCCCGCGCCAATGATGCGAAACATTCCAGAAAGTTAAAAACAAAATGAAGGGACCAATGGGAGCATCGGCAATAGCAATATGTTCGACTTTCAGGATGAAGCACGCTTTTTTGAGATGCTTGCGCGTTGGTAAAAAATTAGTGACGGCGATGGATGTTTGCGCGACGGCAGGTGCGAAGGCATCAGGATTGTCAAGATCAGCCCACATTTTGTTGAACCATTGCCAGCTAATCGGATAGGGCGTGCGGCAAACAGCTGTTACTTGGCGTGACGCCTTGTCTAAAGCGATCGCTTCAAAGCTGATCACTTTAGACCATGCAATAGCAAGGGAAGGCGCGGTGACAGCTAAACCGCTAGAGGTGTTTTTGAACCGGTCATAAACACATTGAATTTGAGCGTAAAAGAGAACGCTGGATGAGCTGACATTAAAAACATACGAGGCTGCGCAGAGCGCTACGTCAAAATACAACCGCGTGGTAAAGCCTGCCATTCAAAAACTGATCGAACCGCCTTCACCGCGTTTTTTGGGGTTTTTTCTTTTCCAAGCAAGAAGCTTCGACAATAAAGCGTTAAAAAAAGTCAAACGTATTGCCGCGCCAGACGCGCTAATCCGGGTTAAAGGTGGCGACCCACGCGCCAATCGCATCAAACCAAAAAATTTTTCTGAAGATAAATAAAACTGACCATAATAGTTACATTATACAAGCTCGTTCTGCCGAAGTTCCAAAAGGTAAAAACGTTACTTAGATACGCCATCCCTTTTTTTGAGCGCTCCTTTCCAGTTTTAAATCAGGACTGCTAACGCGCTGTAATGAACGTGCTGGGCGCCAAATGAAAAATTCATGCCTTCAATAATTGATACACTATTGATTTACCCGCGTTTGAATGTTAGCCAAGGCGCAAAGAAGATGACGGAGCGAACATTCACCTGTCCAAATTGCAGCATATAAAAAAATTGAACACCGTGTTCGGCATGTTGATTTTGATGGTGAAAAATAGATGCTTGGTTGCAAATTTAAATTTTGGCTAGAAAATGAACGACAACATTATCTTAACATCCAAGCGCAACAATAACTGCGGAGCGCTAAACGCAGCTTATGCAGCACAACGCGCGCGTTCTATCTCGGCAAAAGCCGAGTCACGACATAAAAGCGAAGCCTCACAAAGCGCGCCTCGGTCGACTGTGGACGGGAAAATAATGTAATGCATGCGCTGTTAACCCTTCTCAAACCATTGCAAATTTTCAATGATATCTGCGGCTGGTTTGGGCGTTGGATCTCAGTCATCGCCTTGGCGCTTATGGTCCTTATAATTTTACTGCAGGTTTTCTGCCGCTATGCGCTGAACAATGCCCTGCCCTGGCCCGATGAAGCGGCACGGTTTCTTATGCTATGGCTCACTGGCTTGATGGCGCCAATTGCGCTGCGTCAGGGTGGATTTGTTGCGATTGAAACGCTGACGCAATTTTTGCCCCGCCGGGGCGTTACCTTATTAACGCTGTTTCTGTTTACAGTGTCTCTTATGGTGCTTTGCGTTGCCGTAAAATTGGGGTGGAAACACGTTAATTCTGGATGGCTGTTTGCCAGCGCCTCTTTAAAGCTTCCGCTGCAGCTGATCGGTTTGAAAGCCGTTAAACTCAAATTGGCGTGGATGTATTTATCACTTTTTGTGGGGGCCGTTTTAATGATTTTTGCTACGGTCGAGTTAATTATCCGCCAAATTATCACCCTCGGGGGAGAGCATCGCCATTTACGAGATATTCCTATTCTTGACAGCGAAAGTGCGCAATAATGCTGATGTGGTTCCTACCCCTGTTTCTGGTGTTTTTGGTGATTGGTCTACCGGTGTTTTTCGGGCTTTTGGCGGCGCCCGGGCTTTTGTTATGGCTCAACGGTCAAGAACGTGACATCGCCCTCTTATATCGCAACGTTTACAATGGAATGGACAGCTTTCCGCTGATGGCCATTCCATTTTTTATGCTGGCGGGCGAATTGATGAACCGGGGTGGAATCACAAGCCGTTTGGTGGAATTCGCTCAGGCAATTATGGGGCATCTGCGCGGTGGCCTTGCGCATGTGAATATTTTATCTTCAATGCTGTTTGCCGGCCTGTCCGGATCAGCCGTCGCGGACACTTCTGCGCTTGGCTCTATGCTGATCCCCGCGATGGAAAAACAAGGCTATACAAGGCGTTTTGCGGCCGCAATTACCGCCGCAAGTTCGGTTATTGGGCCCATTATCCCCCCCTCTGGCATCATGATTATCTACGCCTATGTAATGGGCGAGAGCGTCGCCGCATTGTTCTTAGCGGGTATTGTGCCGGGGGTTATGGTCGGTGCAGGGCTGATGCTTATGGTAAAGGTCATGGCCGACCGCTATGATTTTCCAGTTGCCAGCGCTAAATACAGTTGGCGCGCCCGCGGCCAAGCCAGCCTAAAAGCATTTTTTCCTTTGATGACGCCGGTGATCATCCTTGGCGGTATTCTCGGCGGGATATTTACCCCGACAGAAGCCGCGGCTGTTGCGGTAGGGTATGCAACTTTTATCGGCTTATTCGTTTTAAAATCACTGAAACTGCAGGATTTACCTCAAGTTCTTACAAAAGCGGCGATGACTTCTTCGGTTGTATTATTGCTGGTTGGCGCGGCAATGGCGTTTAAAACGGTCGTTAGCCTGAGCCATGCTCCAGAAACCCTTGCAGCGTTTATATTGTCGCTTTCGGAAAACCCGCTGATTTTACTTTTTCTGATCAATATCTTGCTGTTCATTGTTGGAATGTTCTTAGACGCTGGGCCGGCAATCATTATTTTAGGGCCAATCTTGGGGCCAATTTTCATCAGTATGGGCGTTGACCCAGTTCATTTTGCAATCATAATGAGCGTAAATTTAACGGTTGGGCTGGCAACGCCACCGATGGGCTTGGTGCTGTTTGTGGCCTCCTCTGTATCAGGAGAGAGAGTCGATAGTATCGCCCGCGCAATCATTCCATTTCTTTTGGTTGAAATATTTGTGATCTTCTTAATCACCTATATTCCAGCCATTTCCATGACGATCCCACGTCTTACCGGGTTCGTAAACTAACCTTAACTGCAATATCTCTAGGGAGGAAAACATGCTAAAAGGTACTATCAAGTCGCTGACGCTTGCAGCGATGCTAACCACAGGGGCGGTGGCTGCCAATGCCGCAGATTACACAATCCGAGCCACAGCCAACTCGAATGAGAACGATGAAGACTATGATGGTCTTGTTGTGTTCAAAAACTATGTTGAAAGCGCTTCAAACGGCGCGATCGAAGTTGAATTATTCATCGGCACGCAGCTATGTTCAAAAGGCGCGGAATGCTTGCAAGGTGTGGCCGATGGTTCAATCGATGTGTATATTTCGACTTCAGGCGGCGCGGCCGGTATCTTCCCATATGTGCAAGTTCTGGACCTGCCTTATTTGATGGCGGATGATCGCGTTGCTGAGCACGTTCTTTCCGGTGATTTTACTCGCACAGTGCGCAAAATGGCGCTTGAAAACTCTGGCGATAAAATCCGTTTGATGACAATCGGGAATACCGGCGGATGGCGCAACTTCGCGAATACAAAACGCCGCGTTCAAAACCCAGATGACATGGCCGGTTTGAAAATTCGTACCGTTGTTGCAGATCTTCCGCAAGAACTCGTAAAAGCGCTTGGCGCCTCTCCTACGCCGATCCCATGGCCTGAACTGTTCACATCGTTTCAAACCGGTGTGGTGGAAGGGTCTAAAAACGGCATCACCGATATCATGGGGATGAAATTCCCAGATGCAGGCCTGAAATATGTGACTTTGGATGGCCATGCCTATATGGGCGCTTTGTGGTGGATGTCAAATGACACATTCATGTCAATGCCAGCAGAAATGCGTACGATCGTTGCCGATGGTTTCTCACAATTGCAACAGGCCACCTTCGCTTCACCAAAGCGTAAATCAATTCAAGCCTATGCCGATTTTGTAGCTGGTGGCGGAGACCTTTACGTGCCGACACCTGAAGAAAAAGCAGCGTTCAAATCAGCTGCAGCGCCCGTTTATGATTGGTTCAAAGCCAATGTAGATGGAGGCGAAGAAGTGTTTAATGCACTGACGTCAGCGGTTGCCGCCGCAGAGGCCGATATTTCCGCCGGTCGCGCAGCGGATATTCAATAAAAACAATGGGTCTGCGCAGCATGTGTCGCTGCGCAGATCCCACTTTCGTATCTTTCTGTCAAAAATGTTGAAAACATTTGCAAAGCTGGTTTGCATCCGTTCTTATCTGAACGGATATAACCAGACCCGATAATCATCGATCAAAACATGCGCCTTCTCAATCTGCTCCTTCGTCATTTTTTTAACCACTTCCTCTTGGCTAATCATCGCATCCGGATCATTACCAATCGCAGAGAGCACATACCACATATAGGCACGGGTCAAATCAGGCGCGGGCATGCCAAGCCCCAGTTCATAATACCACGCGACACCAGATTGTGCGCCCGGATGGCCTTTCATTGCACTGCGCAAATACCAATCAAACGCGCGCTCAAAATCCTGCTCTACGCCCAAGCCCATCGCATACATTACGCCAATCAATTCTTCGGCCTCGGCATTGCCCGAACGGGCTGCCGGCCACAGCGCATGGCGCGCTTGTTCAAATTTCCCCGCCTCCATCAGATCTCTGGCAATTTCAAGCTCAGCCAAAGCGGGCCCAGCGCTGATCAACGCGGTTTGCAACGCCAAAACCTGCCCCATCCTCTTAAAAACCTGTTTAGTGCGATACATATTTCTATCCTTGCTACTGCGTTGAGCAGCTCTGCCATATGGGCGGAAACGCTGACCCTTAACGAGGCGCAGTTTCATCCATTAGACCTACAAAAAGCAAGCATTGGCCGGCTTTTATTTTATGATAAAATTCTCTCTGGCAATCGTAACATTAGTTGCAGCACATGCCATCACCCGGACCATGGCGGTGGTGATGGGCTTAGCCTTGGCATTGGCGAAGGCGGTGTGGGGATAGGCCCTAAGCGCAGCGCTGGCACGGGCGATGATAAAATCAAAAAGCGCATTCCACGCAATGCCACCGCGCTGTGGAATTTGGGGCATAAATCTATCAATATAGTCTTTCAAGACGGACGACTTGAAATCAGCGATATTTATGAAAATGGCTTTAACTCACCGGCTCAGGAATGGTTACCAGATGGGTTAAACACGGTTATTTCAGCGCAAGCAATTTTTCCGCTTGTGGCGCAATTTGAAATGGCTGGAAACCCCAAAGAGAATGAAATTGCCGGCGCTGTGCATGACAGAATCGATGCGGCTTGGCCGATTTTGGCAAAACGCGTGCGCGTAATCCCAGCCTATGGTGATATGTTCGTCAAAGCCTTTGATGATATCGACAGCCCAGAACAAATCACGATCGTGGAAATCGCCAAAGCCCTGGGAGATTTCATCAATCTTGAGTGGCAGAGTTTTGACAGCCCCTATGACGCATTCTTAACCTCGGGCAGGCCACTAGACCCGGCCAGCGAACGGGGCCGGCAATTGTTTTTTGGCAAGGCAGGCTGCGCAAATTGCCATAATGGCCCTTTACTGAGCGATCAGAAATTCTACGCGCTTGGTCTGCCCGCCTTTGGGCCCGGCCGCGCACGGCGCTGGGATCCAACCGCACGCGATGTTGGACGTATGGGTGAAAGCGATGACCTGCGCGATGCCTATCGCTTCAAAACTCCGCGCTTACGCAATGTTGCCCTAACGGCGCCTTATGGTCATAACGGCGCCTACCCAACCTTAGAAGGGATCCTGCGCCATCATTTAGACCCGCAAGGTATGCGTGCGGCTTGGACGCGCGATATGGCCGCCCTACCCTCGGTGCCTTGGTTGGAGGATATTGATTTTGTTATCCAATCAGATCGCTATGAAATGGCGCGACAAGCTGCAAAAATTGATATTAAGCCCCGCCCACTAACGGATAATCAAATCGCTGATATTGTGAAGTTTTTGCATAGCCTTACGGGGAAAACCGCCACTAAAAGCCGGTTGGGCAGCCCCGATTTTGTACCCAGCGGCCTGCCCGTTGATTAAACGGATTTCAGGCGAATGGCTGGCGAAAATCATCCCTTGGTTTTTAATGCTTATTAAGCCTGCAAAGCGACTGCGCCAGAAACTTGAACGTGCCGGTGATCTGAGGCTTTTGCGGCGCAGATGCGCGCTGGGTGCATTTATCAAAACTGATACAAATCAGTATTTTGCTCGAGGCTCTGCTCGTCCGAGGTTGGATACATGTAAAAACATTCAACCAGCGCGCCTGCCCAGCTGATCTGATTTGGACCCTCCCCTTTCAGGATATATCGTTCTCTAAAAAATATTTTACATATCAGCCAAAGAGCTGCGCGCTGGATAAAAAACAGATCCTGCTCTTACACAGTCAACTTGCAACCCCCTCATTTTTACCTTGGAAGATCTATTACGTTTTTTAAAATTCTTGGTCTTGCGCGCAGCCCGACGGAAGATGGGGCCTGTTTACCATCCCCTTTAGCTTTAAAACTGGCAACATCACCCAACCCTTATTTTGACGGTGGCGAATACGCCAATTCAGCGAAAGAAACGAAGGGCCGTTTTTTATGGTCTTAAAAAAGCGCTAAATGGCGATGGCCAATGGTAAAAAGTTTTCAACGGGCAATCACCTGGTTGAAATGACTTTGCCAATACTTCAAATTTTAAGCGCAGGATTTGAAATCGATGTGATCACTCCCACTGGCGCCGCGTCGCGATCGAAATGTGGGCGATGCCTGATAAAGACCCGTATGTCACAGGGTTGCTCCATACGTTTGAGACGGCGTTTAAAACCTCAAAAAGCCTTGCCCATTTTGCAGACAAGCCATGATCCAAGAGGGTTCCTTTATTGCCCTATTCATTCCCGGCGGGCATGGCGCGATGCTCAGGCTAGCAGATAATCCAAATGTGAAAAAAATGTTTCATTGGTCGCATAATCGTACTTTGTTTACATTGACCATCTATCATGGGCCAGCCGCGCTTTTAGCCGCAGGTGCAGGCAATAGCTTTATCTAAAACAAAATACCAAATTGCGGTTTTATCCGGCGAAACTAACAAACAAACACCAATGGTTGGATATTTGCCCAGACCCATGCCGTGGTATTTTTCAGAGACGCTGAATGCTTTTGCGGTGTCACTGATCAACACAAAGCCCGATGCAAGCTGCCACCTTGATCTAGGCTTCTCACAGGCGCCAGGCCGAAAGCGGCAAATAAATTCGGCAGATTGGCCGTAAACACCCTTTTTAACGCGCTTAGGCAGAAATAATCGAGATTGGCAAAAATGTTGAAGACCTGCCACTAAGCCATCTTATTTGTTAAGTTAAAAGCTCATTCCCCCCTAGCAAAGACGGCGGCGTGCCCACCACAACCGAAGGGCTTCTGCGTAATTTCGGCGCAATTGACCTCTGAGCCAAGCCTCACTAGGGTGCCGCAGATACGCTAGGGGATCGTCCATGAGCATAAGCAAAATAGGTGTCGTTCTTATGATTTGCCTCGGCCTCGTTGGCTTTATTGGCTATCATCAACAAGGCGCCCGCAGTTGGACAGAAACCAACGATATAACGGGCGAATATCGCGTCTGCCAAAAATCTTCCGACGCCGCTCAGATGATCTGCGATGCGTGGCATCCAAAACAGTTGATAGATCTGGATCCTTAAGTAAATTGACCTAAAAAAGTTAAACACGGCTCTACATAGCCTTGATTTAAATTTAAAAACGTTTGGACTTAAATTTATAAAGCGTGCCATGTTTGCGAGAAATCAATGTTATTTAAGATAGACCCTCTGCATTAACAGAACCTCAAAACGATGCAGAAACGTTTATTTCGCGCATGCTAGAGCGTGAATGTTTGGGAACTAAGAATCGTCAAAGTCTTGCGCCGCATGTTTCAGCATAGATGCGTAGTGGCAGCTTATCAAAAGGCCAAACGGTCAAAACAGTCCTGTAGTTCTTTAACGCGGAGACGTGGAAATTCTGTTTCATCTCAGCGGCGGCACACGTGCACCAGTTTGGCCGATCCGCATGCGGGCGTTCCAATTATTTCGCTAAACCCGCCTCTCATTACTATGCGCGCAGCTTATGCGATTAACAAAGAGCTATAAAGACTGTGCAAGGACCAGACATTTCGCCCCTTCCGCCGATAAAGCTGTATTTAAAGCTGATGTTTTAAAATCATGCCTTCATCATTGCAAAGGCTATAAAGGGTTCTATCACGCCGGCAACTGTGACGACGGCTTCAAATTTTATCGTCACAGCCCCACTGTTCCCTCTGAACTTAAAAAGGAAGCTTTTCTTTATTTCGCAACCATTCAGTCCGATTGATAATACCCGACAACATCCCCAGCGGTGCTAACGCCCAACCCATTTAACAGCCTATTGACATAATTGAAGTAGCCAATAATTTGATTTGCCTCAAGAATTTCACCATCCTCTACCCCTGCAGATTTCAGCAAATCAACATCTTCTTTGGTGATCTGGCCAGGCGATAAAGTTAACTTCTCAGCATAATTCAACAACGCAAGTTCAGCGCCTTCAAAGACATCGCGCGGCGAATGGGCGCGCAAGGCGGCCTCTACCTTTGCGGCTTTTTCATCATCCGCCATTAAATGGCGCGCATTCGCCCAATGGTTGGCATAAGAATAAGGGCAATTGTTTAAAGTCGAAACATAAGAGCTGATTACCTCCTGAAACCACATGGGAATGGTGTTTTGATCATCATGCAGGCAGGCCCGATACAGCGCCACATGTCCGTTCATTGTGCTGGGGCGCAGAGAATGCACTCGCATAACATTATCCACGGTGCCATGCGGGGTTCGCGCAAAATCCAGCGCTTTTTTCAAAGGCGCATCCGCCTCTTCATCCGAAATCATCCTTATCCAAGCAGACATATTTCTCTCCTTTGTACGCTGCGCTGACGAGGCGCTTATTTGCTGAAAATAGCGCAAACTATGCAGCGCAGTCCTTTGGCCCGTTAAGCCGTTTTGTCAATGTGGTTTTGTTCTTGGTCAATCATTCGCTGCAGCTTAAGCCGGAAAAGCTTGGCCCCCGCATCCAGCCCTAAATCGATATTCGGCGTAATCATATTATCCATGCCTTTTTGAACCTCTTCGAGGATAACTTTATCCTCGAGAAAGGCCATGCGCGCACCGGCATTCATTTTCTCGGAAATCTCGGCATTTTGCGGATCCGTGTTGCGATGTTGAAACCAGATATATTGCGTGTTTTTTTCATCAACCGGGGTCATGAAATTATAAGAAATATTGACATAGGTCTTCTCGACCGGGCTGGATTTTGGCCCCCCCGTTCCTGGCGGCGTGTAGATTGACATATTTAACGCTATGCCGGGAATAGACATTTCATAATGTTGTTTACGATCGCAATTTCCCCCAAAACGCAGAAGATCCTTATAGTAGGGCGATGGTGGCTGATCATAAATCCATCGCGAGACAATGATACCATCTTCTGTTTTCTCAAGATCAAGCGGTTGATCATCGGTGCCGCTGCCGCCAAAAGACGTGACATGCACCCAAGCCACATGGCTGGGATCGAGTAGATTATCCACAACCCATAAATAATTGCAGGCAATCGGCAAAACGCCGCCCTCGGTATATCCCCAATCGGGATTGTCAAAGTTTTTGATTTCAAAAATATCATCTGGATTGGCTTTGTTTGGATCGCCCATCCAAATCCAAAGCAACCGATATCGATCAACAACCGGATAAGATTTCACCGCGGCACGGCGGGGAATATTGGCTCGCTGGGTGGGCGCTTCAACGCAGGATCCGCTGCAATCAAAAGTCAGCCCGTGATACCCACAAATCACCCTATCTTCGCTTAACTGGCCATGCGAAAGCGGCAATTTGCGATGCGGACAGGCATCTTCCAAGGCCACAGGGCTGCCATCTGCGCGGCGGTAAAAAACGATATTTTCTGACAACAAAGTCTGCGCGCGCAGCTCTTGCTTATAGTCTTTACTCCAACCGGCAACGTACCAGCAATTCTGCAAAAACATGTATTAGCCCCTTCGATCTTTGTGCTCAATCCACACAACGCTTTTTTCGGCCAGCGCCGGCACCCCGTATCTGGCAAAGCGTAATATGCGCGCTGCGGTTAGTCCATTGGAAATAGACCGGTTACATCCCCGTTTTGCGACGGCCGGAACAACAGCGCCAAAAGCGCTTATTAAGCGGCCCTTCCCCGAGTGATGGCACCGCCTGTGAAAACCATGTGAGCCGCAAAATTTTCCTTCAAATTTACGGCTCAGAAACTCCTGCAACACCATGAGCGACAGATTTTTGAAAGGCTCCAAACCCCAGCGCATCAAAGATTGAGCTTTAAATCCGCTACATGTTTAACAGTAAGGTTGTTTACGAAAATGACAGCCGCTCTGCAGGCCCCAGCCCGATTTCCTTGGCAGGGTTTTGAAACGCCTGCGCCAAATCGGAAAAACGTGCCAAAAGCGCATCGCCTCCACGCAACCGCTCAGGATGCAACACACCTTTTTCCCACACCAAAGCATCATCCAGCCTGATGCTTGGGTCAACAACATTTATCGAAATTTCGCCCGGAGGAATTTTTCCGCAAGAATGAAAATGCAGCAAACGAGGATTGCCGAATGCAGCGCCGCTCCAACGCTCGAAATTTTCTGACGCCGGATGATCAAAGCTGCAGGCCGGGTGAATTCCTGCATGCCAAGAATGAATGAAATAGGGATCGATATTATATTTTTTAGCAACCATTTCATAATGGGTTTGGGCCGATAAAATATCGCGTTGACTGCCTCTAAACCCGGTGATGTCCGCGCCTTTAAAATCAATCAAAAGCGTATCGCGCAATTCGCAGGCATAAGGCTTATAATATTGCGACCCGGTTCCGGTCAAAAATCCATTTTGAGCGATGCACCCGCTGAATGCAAATATCGGAACAGGGTTAAAAATCGAAAGCGGGAAGCGTTTTAAGTAAATATCCGAATGTTCAAACTCACCGTTTTGCAGAGATCCTGAAAAATCGGTGCCCGCAGGACAGGTGACTTGAATGCGCTTTGCGGCCGCAAACGCTGCCTCTATAAGCCCTTTCAGCTCTGCAAAACCCGCATAGTCTGCCCGAGCAAAGCTGGATAAAAACATATCACTATCAATCGCATAGCTGATGATCGAGCGCGCGGGTATCTTATTCTTCTGAAATCGGAGCTGGTCGCCCAATCTTGCCAGAAACAAACTGTGATCTGCTGCCGCCAGTTTTGCCGCCAATTCAGGGCTAGGGTCTTTGATATCTGGTTCAAACGCGATTTCGAACAACGTAACCTCAAAACCAAGCGTCTTGGCCGCTTCGGCGACGAGCCCATGAAGCTTTGGATCATAATACCCCTCATCACAAGCTTCGTGCACAATCAGAAGCGTATCACCAGCCTCGCCTTTTGCGCAATTAAACAAAATGTTCTTCGCAGCCTGCTCAACGTTTTTGATCAACTCACTCATTCCTGTTCACTTCACCGCTGATGGCGCGCGCCCACGCCAAGGATTAACGCCGCCATATAAGGACAAAAACACAGATTTTGGCAAGGCCACGATCAAGCCGTGATATGGATTATGCATCACGGCCCTCTAAAACCACTTGGGCGTGTAGCTCCAACTATTGAGAAAACTGATCATATGCCTCCAGGGCTTTGGCGCTGTAAGAGATAGAAGGCCCTCCTCCCATATACGAAATCATTTCAAGCGCTTCACAAAGTTCTTCTCGAGAGGTTTTCAGCCGCACAAGCGCTTTCATATGATACGCGATGCAGGGATCGCAGCGGGTTGAAATCGCAATGCCAAGGGCAATCAACTCTTTTGTTTTTTCGTCTAAAGCATCACTTTTTTTCGCCGCCTTGCCCATAGCAGCAAAAGCCGTAAAAAGTTCGGACGCCTCTTTGTGATACACACCCGTACTTTGAATGGTTTCATCCAGAAACTTTTGCCAATCCATAATATGTTCTCCCCTGCTCGCAGTTTTCAAACTTATCAGAATTTGAACTGCGTGACGCAACAATTAAAATTAAACCCTCGGCTTTGATGCCTTGATCAACCTTAAGACCCTACGAATTTTTCGTAGTCTTTAATGAGAGCAGACACAGCCGCAGCTTTGAGCCGCGCACCATGCGCCCGAGTGGCCAAAGCCGAATGCGATCCGACCCGACCATCCGGAAATTGCGCACGATGTTCATCTGCCGACCCATGTTTGTCACCCGCATGGGTTCGAACAAAATCTTGGGTAAGTTTTTCAGGTGGCGCACTGGCCAAAGCGGCATCCACGCCGCGATGCGCAACTTGCGTAATAGCGATTTCGGATGGGGTGGCATGCATACCCTCCCAATCTCCGTAGAGCGCTTGACGCAGCAGATTGACAGCCTCAAAATCCCACCAGCTTTTGATCCGCAATTTTGCCTTTGAAACTGCATCTGCAGCCTCGGCTAAAGGCTCTAAATTGGCGCCGTGGCCATTTAAAATATAAATATGCCGAAAACCATGCCGCTCTAGCGCGTGAAAGATCTCGCCACATAAATTTCGATAGGTCTCTTGAGAAATCGAAATCGTCCCTGCGAAGCCCATATTGAACTCAGCAGGCGCGTATCCCAGCGGCGGCGCAACAAGAAAGTTTGCCGCTTCGCCAGCCGCGACCGCAATATCATCCGCGCAAAGCATATCAGTGCCAATCAAACCGATGGGACCATGCTGTTCGATCGAGCCGGTTGGAATAAGAATACCATCCGATATCGCCAAATATGCGTCAATTTCCTGCCAAGTTGAATGGATAAGTCTCATTTAAAATAAACTATATTTCACGAAGTGGAGACTGTGCAGCCTCGCGGGCCTAGACGTAAAAAGGTGCCCGAAGGCACCTTTTGAGGGTTTTAATTAAGCTTCCACTTATCATCTAATTCTTTAAAAAAGCCGCGCTCTTGCTTGAGTTTGATCCAAGTGTTCACATAATTGATCCAAACTTGATCTGCCTGCGGCAATAACATCGCGATTGGCGTGGGTGATTTTGGCGCTGAAACCGGTACAATCATCAAATCAGAATGAATCGCTACCAATTTATTCGCCTCTACGTTTGACGTAATATGTGCATCAGCGCGACCGCTCAGCACCTGTTGGAACGGCTGCGCGGGAGCTTCTACGATCACATGCTTCGCATCAGGGAAATACTGTTTGACCTGTTTTTCCTGCGTTGTACCTAGGGTTGCAGCAACGCGCACATCCGCCTTGTTGAGATCCTCCCAATCTTTATATTTATCAGCATTTGACTTCAACGTCAGCGGAACTGTGGCAAGCGAGAAATAGCTGTCAGAATAGCCTGTTGCTTTTGCACGCGCTGGCGAAACCGAGGCAGATCCCGTCATATGGTACTTGCCCGCCGTAATGCCAGCGACCAGCGTTTTCCATTCTGTCGGGACCAGCTCTAATTCAACGCCAAGGTCTGCCGCAAGCTGGGTCATCACATCGATATCAAACCCCGTATACGAATTGGTTGCCGAATCCTTCATCGTCATCGGGTTCCAATCCCCCGTCGTGCCCACTTTCAACGTTCCGCTGCTTAAAATATCCTGTAAAGCGCCCGCGTGGACTTGAACGGATGACACCGCCATTACCATTGCTGCTGCAATTACCTTAGCTAACTTCATGATTATCTCCATAATTTGTAATTTCCTCAACAAAAGGAACGCAAAGCTGCAGAAAAAGCAACAAGATTTGGAGATTTAGGCATCGTATCATTGCCTTTATCGGTTTTGAGGTGTTTGTTAGGGCGAATATTTGGAGATTTCATGCCTAAAAGCCCACGAGATAATGATATTGAGATTAAAGATATCTCAAAAAATTTTGGTAAATTCGCCGCCTTAAAGGATGTTTCGCTAAGCGTAAAGCAAGGAGAGCGCGTTGTTGTCTGTGGCCCCTCTGGATCTGGAAAGTCTACATTAATAAGATGTATCAACGGATTAGAGATCCATGATGCGGGATCAATTACGGTTGATGGCATCATATTAAACCATAAAACCAAATCTCTTGAACAGATCAGATCGCGCGTTGGCATGGTTTTTCAACAATTCAATCTTTTTCCCCATTTGACTGTTTTGGAAAATATCACGCTTGGGCCGGTTCGTGCCAAAAAAGTGACCCGTCAAGAGGCGGATAGCCGGGCCATGGGGTATTTAGAACGGGTTAAAATCCCCGAACAAGCGCATAAATATCCGGGCCAATTGTCGGGCGGGCAACAACAAAGGGTGGCGATTGCCCGGTCTTTATGTATGGAGCCAAAAATTCTATTATTTGACGAGCCAACATCGGCTTTGGACCCAGAAATGATCAGCGAAGTGCTTGAGGTGATGATTGAACTGGCCGATACCGGAATGACAATGATTTGCGTCACCCATGAAATGGGGTTTGCCCGGCGGGTGGCCGATACAATGATTTTTATGGATCAAGGTCGGATCGTTGAAACTGCGCCTCCAGCCAAATTTTTTGACTCTCCAGATACCGATCGGTGTAAGACCTTTCTTCAACAAATTCTGCATCACTAGAGTAATTAGATGAAAAAGCTGGCAATTTTATTATTTTTAATGCTGTTTCTGTCGGGTTGCTCTGACAATTGGGGATGGTATGTGGTCAACCCCTACAGCAAATCCGGTTGGATAAACTTAAAATTCCTTATGTCGGGATATTATTTCACGCTGTTGCTATCCTTCACCTCGATTTTCATTTCGATTGCCGTTGGATTATTGGTCGCCCTGCCCGGTCTATCGAAAAATCCGTGGCTTAGGAATTTTAACCGCGTCTATGTCGAAATTGTGAGATCGGTTCCTATTCTGGTTCTCATTTTATGGGTATATTATGGCCTGCCTCCAATGACAGGTCTGGAAATAAACGTTTTCTGGGCTGGAGTAATTGCCCTGGCATTGTCCGATAGTGCCTTCCAAGCGGAGATATTCCGCGCAGGAATACAATCCATCGATAGAGGCCAATATGAAGCGTCACATTCCATTTCATTAAATTACAAAGATACGATGCGGTTTGTGATCTTACCGCAAGCCATACGTCGTATTCTTCCAGCGTTAGGCAATCAACTGGTTTATATGCTGAAAATGTCGTCACTGGTTTCTGTAATTGGCATGCAAGAACTGACGCGAAAAGCCAACGAGCTTGTTGTGACAGAATATCGGCCTTTGGAAATTTATACCATTTTAGTACTGGAATATTTGGTGCTTATTTTGGTCGTTTCTGCGGGCGTGCGGTGGCTAGAGCGGCGCCTTAAATCAGACGAGCGGGTTTAAAGGCGGTATAGCAACGGCAGACCCGAAAACCGGCAAAACGGTGGTACTGGCCTATCTGTTTACATCAGATAATTATATGGTCACCATAATCTGCTTCCGGCGGATGAACCGGGTAAAATCTTATATCTTAAGCCCTTTGATATCTGGATCTATCTGGCAGAAATTCACTTTTAGTCTTGTATCGCTTTGGCAGCTCCAAAAAACGGAAATTTAAAAAGAAGTGTGGAACTTTTCAAACTTTGATACATCATAATTTGAAAAGTTCATTTAAGGGGTTTTCGAGGATGGGAATTGTCTACGATAAGTTTAGAGGTGCTTGGTTAGATAGAGATGCCGAAACTTACATGTCTTGTTTGCACACAGAATACGAATTTCATCTGCATTCAAATGGCCGAAAAATCACCATTGCAAATTATGATGTTGATCGGATTTTAAATTTCATGACGGAATCCGAACAGCTACATCCAACTTGTATTTATGAAAATGAAGAAATTTTAGTTGAGCATTTTTATACAGTTGCCACAGATGGCAGCTGCGAAGCGGTTCTATGGTCTCACAAGCTAAAAGACGGGTTTATTTGGCGATCGCAAAATGGCTGCACATCACTGACAAAAGAGCAATGGGACGCACATCCCCTCAATCAATGATTGAGAAATTTTACCAGCCTAAGCATTTCTCTATTCCAGCGCATTCGAGCAAAGCCAAACATGTCCTGTTTCGATAACCAATCGCAAAATTTCAAGCGAGCGGTATGCCGCTGCTGTTTGAGGTTTAGGATATTAAAAGAAGATTTGAGACTGAGCTCACACCTGTCATTTAAGACGGTTTTCGCAGATCACGAATTTGAATGAGTCAAAGGGAACGAGATACCAGGCTTTTTTATGAATATGATCGAGCTTGATAATAAAACGGTCGCCGACACCCATGCAAAAGAACACAAAAACTGCAAGAAAACAGTTTTCAGAATGGGTTTCACTTATCACCACTAGAACAAGCTCAACATCAGCGTTGACCAGCTTAGCGTATCCTGATGAAGAAACGACACAGCGTAGCTTGAAGATGCGTGCGAAACGGCGTGAGAGCAGAAAACATATTTTTTCTAGGCACAGGGAAGGCAAAATTAATTTTCTAAAGCTAAGACAAAATCACCTGTTTGCTGATTTATCAGATTTAACAAGCGACGTTAAGCTTATGAAAATAAGATGCAAATGCAGTGAGGGAAAAATACCTCGATTGATCGCACAACTTCCATCTTATAAAACATGGCAGTTGGTCACTGCAATCTATCACCCCCTCGCGCGCAATTCTTTTTCTGCGGTATAACCTAAAAACGCCAACGCGTAACAGCACCGCGACTAACCTCTACCCTTTTCCAGATGGCCAGAACGCCCATTGCGCTTTCAACATTCACGTCACAACCGTGGCTCGCGTTAAAACTATACCCCTCCATCGCGTTCAAGAAGGTATCGGCAGAGGCAGGCCCTGGGGAGGGGGGGAAGGGCTCGAGTGACCTTACGTCAGATATTTTCAGGCTGTCAAAAAGGCCCATGCTGTGATTGGCTGGATTTAGCTTTGATACTATAAAACGAGGAGAGCGTTGTGCTAGTGGTGACGACAATAAGGTTATCTAAAGGTTTCCAGGCATGGAAAGATATGGTCCACTCTGTTGAAGACAAGATGCAAGAACATGGCATGACATTTGTTTTTGCAGGAACACAAAAAGACGATGACACCATGCTGCACACTGTCATACATTTTGAATCAGAAGAACATTTGAAGCGTTTTGGTGCCGATGAAGAGCTGACCAGGCTAAGAGCAGAAGCAGGCGCGATAGTCGAAACTGGAACGTTTACACCGATCACAGACGACGCCTTTATTAATTATCCGAAAGTTTTAGACTTAGATTAAAGTATTGCAGTGCAATCCTAAATTCAGGATCGCACCATAGGCTTTTTGGTGCGATCATATCGTCTGCCTTTATTCACCTAAGAGCCATGGTATTACCATCCGCCCGGCGATCTTTGAGCAACTGTTTGATTTATGTGGCTTTCATTTGGCGGTAGCATCACGTTAAACGCACCCTAGCCGCTGCTGCCGTGCGGTCTTTCAACCATATCCGCAATACATGTAGGCTAGAAGCCCATCGGCTTGATCGGCGGCTCAACCGAAGTGGTATCTGGGATAAAGCAGAAAGCCTTAATGAAAGCGCATGTTCTGTCATCAGACGGCATTTAGATTTTAGGTTTCGCAACGTAATCTTTGACAAATCGGTAAATGATTAAACAATGTTATATCATTTTGCAAAAATGGAGAGAAAAATGGGTGTATCTTTCACCGGTTAAGAATTTGACGGGAACGTCGGCGATGCAGTTGCAGCAGCCAAAGGTTTCTGGCCTGAGATGAAAAAGTATGGCGCAGTGAACATGCGCGCCACAGTCACCGGAAAAAATACAATTGGAACCATGACGCTTTGGAGTGATCCCAAATGTTGGAAGCAAGTATCGCTGAAATTAGAGCCGCAGCTGGTTCTGCAGTTGGCATGTCCGTGACAGGGGGTATGACTGGGCCCCTTGCTGTCGAGCTTGATTGATTAAGGAGGCGCACGGTTTTTTCATAAACAGGCCACCCTTACACATTGATAATTGCCTTCTACCCATCGCCTTTTCTGCTTTGATTATGCCAAAGTGGCAACGTCAACATAACCTCTATTGCTCTATTTACGAGCCGGTTCTGCGATATTAAAGACAAAAGAATTTGAGATGACTGATCTGAAAAGGCGATCAAATGATCAAAGCTTGCCTCGCCTATTTAACGCAATCAGCTTTCTACCCGTAGGAATTGTAATCTCGCAAGTGGCAAATAGAGCGAATAACGCTTTTCGTTTGGTTACTGAAACACGTGACCCTGAGATTGCATAAGCGTTCCAATATCTCCGACTGCCTTTTCACAACCAGGTTGGGCGTTGCAGGCTTGATATTCCAGTTCACCCCTCTAAAAATGTAAGCACTGCCGCGGAAGACACTTTTCATCCTTGTCTAGCCTCTTCATCTACGGCCGTTGACTTCTGTCTTCTATTGGAAGGGTTCTGGAATGATCAGCTTTTAACCAGCTGTACCAAATCGTTTTTCGTCTGCGTCTATGGCACTCACACAAAAATATGAACATGCTGTGCAGACAGCGCATCACGTTCATTGTAAATGCCCTTTTTTGGGCAAATTTTACCGAAAATGTTCTAAAATGAAGCCAGATGCGGCCTTGTAAACCCTGAAGGCGGTGCTTGCACGACCAGTCGATGTGATGGTCGTGTTCGAAACAGTAGTAAATGCCCGTGGAATATTGCGTGTCGTTTTTCTTTGGAAAAAAAACCTCATATCCGGATAGGTAGCACTCTTAATAGGAAAAAATCATAGAGCGCTTCTTTCGCGCCGTAGCGGGTTCGACTGGAAGCTGATTGATTTCCTGTAATAAAAAGAGACTGAAACAACCCTGTGCTGCAAAATTTACCGGCTGGCGCGTGCCAAGAGCCCGACAGCGAGCAAGCCGACCAAAATTATCAATAAGGCCGCCGGCGCAGCCTGAGGTAAATTTTCCAAACTCGCCTGATCATGCGTACGAGTGGCGAGCGTGCTGAAATTGAACGGCCTTAAAAGCATCGTTGCAGGCAGCTCTTTCACGCAATCGACAAAAACCAGCACCAAGGCCGACCCCAAGCTGCCTTTAATCAAGGGTAAAAAAATCTGCACCAATATTTCACGCTTTGAGCGGCCTAAAGAGCGGGCCGCCTGCGATAAATTGGGAGAGACGCGCTCCATCGCGGTATCCGCGGCGCCTTGGGCAATCGCAAAAAAGCGCACAAAATACGCCAAAATGACCGCAAAAGACGTGCCCGTTAAAATCAACCCGATCTCGCGCCCTGTGAAGGCCAGAATAAAATCGGCCAAGGCGTTATCAAAAGCAGCCAAAGGAATTAAAATACCAACAGCCAAGACCGCGCCAGGGGCAGCGTAGCCGATCGTGGTGAGGGGCAATAAAAGACGCGGCAATTTTTGTTGGCTAAGACGGACGCCATATACCATGACGAGTCCAGCAGCCACTGTGAAAAAGGCTGCAATCGCGCCGACAAACACAGTGTTCCACAACGCCGCGTATAGATCCGCATCTTTCCAGTAATCAAGCTTGCGCACCGCGTGCAGCGCCAGAACCAAAGTAGGAATTATAAATCCGAATAAAACTGGCAAAAAGCAAAATACCGAAGCGAAAACAGCGTGGCGACCACGCAATTTTTGCCTTAAAATTGGCCTGTGATGAGTGGATAAACTGAAAAACCGCATTTTGTGGCGCCCATTTTTTTCAAGCAGCACCAAAACGATAATCAAACACAATCCCAAAGTCGCCAATTGCGCCGCCCCGCCTGCGTTGCTGCCTTCCAGCCAAACGCTGAAAATTCCAGTTGTTAGGGTTTGAACCGCAAAATAATCAACCGCGCCAAAATCATTGATCGTTTCCATCATCACAATCGCTGTTCCAGCAGCGATTGCCGGGCGCGCCAAAGGCAAACCAATTTTCCAAAACCGCAAAAATGCATGCGACCCAAGCGATTGAGCCACCTCTTCGACGGCCCCAGATTGTTCGCGAAACGCTGCCCGACTGAGTAAATAAACATAAGGATACAGCGCCATTGTCAGTACAAAACTAGCCGCCCCGAATGACCTAATTTCAAAAAACCAATAATCTTGCGCGTTTGTCCATCCCATCACCCCCCTCAGCGCGCTCTGGACAGGGCCCGCATATTCGAGCAAATCAACCAACGCATAGGCCCCCACATAAGCGGGTATCGCCAATGGCATAAGCAGTAACCATTCAAAAGAGCGCACGCCCCAAAACCGATACCGCGTGATCAACCACGCGGTGCCAGCGCCTATGCACGCAGCACCAAAACCCACGCATACCATAAGCGCGAGCGTGGTTGAAAGATAGCGAGGCAAGGTGGTTGCCAGTAAATGGCTCCAAATATCATCTGAGGGGAAAAACGCCAAAACCAAAATCGCAATAATCGGCAATAAAACGCCCGCTGCAATCAGCAGGGCCGCGAGCGACCATATATTGATCGCTTGGGGAAAGGCTGCCCCCAACGTCTTATGAATGGCACGGCTTGTCACATGGTGGTCCTTTGCCGGTTTTTCCGTGTAATGCTCAGCTTATACTTGCCCGATGCGCGCCCTTTGCACAACTGGTGCAACAACTTGCAAAGCCAAAGTCACGCTTGCGCGGGCCAATAGAGGCTATAGAGCGCTCATAATCAATGCCTTAGGCAGAATTTACCTTGGTCAACTTGCCCCAAGCACTACATCCCCAGAACTTCTTTATACAGATCTAAGATGGCTTCTTCTTCAGCAATCTCGTTTTGATCGCGCTTACGCAAAACGATCAATTTACGCATCACGCGCGTGTCGTAGCCCCGCCCTTTGGCTTCTGCCATCACCTCTTTCTGTTGATCCGCAATATCTTTTTTTTCAGCCTCCAAACGTTCATATCTTTCAATAAACTGACGAAGCTCTGCGGCAGCCACACGGTGGGTGTCTTCGGGCGTATCTTGCATTTCAATCTCCTTGGAATTCCTGCCCTCCTTAAACCAGCTTGCTTTGGCTGCGCAAGAGACGCCTTTTGGTTGCTTGGCATAAAGAAAACCTATAAGGCGGGCTCAATCTGGATAGCTAGGAATGCCGTCATGTCGGGAATAGTTTTAACTGGGGCCGCCCTGTCTTTGCTTGGCATTATTGGTTTGATGCTCTGCATCGCGAAAGTTGTAAAGGCAAAGAAGCGATCGCTCTCGGATGAGGAGATGCGCGCTGAATTAGCCGCCGTTATGCCCATAAATTTAGGATCTTTGTTTTTATCGGCCGTGGGATTGATGACAGTCGCAATTGGTATAGCGGTTGGGTAAGTTGCCCGGAGCACAAAATAAGAGGCGCAGAACAAAAGCCTTTGGTTTGCGCAGTTAAAAAAACAAAATTCCACCGATCAAACGCTTAAAAACAATCTATTCGATATACTTGTCAATAAGAGGGATATTGTTATTCTGCCGCCAACTATTTTTAGGAGCGCTGAATGGGACCGAAAGTAAAAGCTTTTTTTGATCCGCAAACCAACACAATTTCTTATGTCGTGCGAGACCCGAACGGACATGCGGCTGCCATCATCGACAGCGTGCTTGATTTTGATCATGCCTCTGGAACCACTCAGACCAGCTCAGCAGATAAAATCATCGCTTATGTCAAGGAACAGGCTTTGGATATTCAATGGCTGCTTGAAAGCCATGTGCATGCCGATCACCTCTCCGCGGCCCCATATATCCAAGACCAACTAGGTGGCAGAATTGGGATCGGAAACAACATCACCCTTGTTCAAGATACATTTGGAAAAGTATTCAACGAGGGCACAGAGTTTCAGCGCGACGGTAGCCAATTTGATCAATTATTCGATCACGGGGATGTTTTTCACATTGGTCAAATGCGCGTTGATGTTTTACATACACCAGGGCATACCCCGGCCTGCCTCACCTATGTCATCGAAGACGCCGCTTTCGTTGGAGATACGTTGTTCATGCCCGATTTTGGCACCGCACGCTGCGATTTTCCGGGCGGGTCCTCGCAAACCCTATATGAATCGATTCAAAAGATACTCGCGCTGCCCGATGAAACAAAAATTTTTGTAGGCCATGATTACAAAGCGCCGGGCAGAGATGAATATAGTTGGGAAACCACCGTTGGTGAACAGCGTAAAAAGAATGTTCACATTGGGGGCGATGTCAAAGCTGAAGCGTTTGTAAAGCTTCGAGACGAACGAGATGCAAAACTTGCGATGCCAAAATTGATAGTGCCCTCATTGCAAATCAATATGCGGGCAGGCAATATGCCACCGCCTGATGAGCATGGGGATGTGTTTTTAAAACTGCCCATCAATAAACTTTAAATTTAGAAAAATAGCGTAAAACCAAACGTGCGCAGTCGGAGAGCTAAATATGCCAATGGATTGGATTTATGGATTGGTAGGCGGTGTTTTGATTGGCTGCGCTGGCGCTTTTCTTTTATTAGGAAATGGCCGCGTTATGGGCGCAAGCGGATTGGTTTTTGGCATGTTCAAAACCACAGATCGGCGAATTTGGATTGAAAACCTAGCGTTCGTTTCTGCGTTATTCATTGCTCCAATGCTGTTCGTGCGACCGTTAAACATAGGTCCGACACATGCTAGCGAAAATGTAATCGTCGTGGCGATTGCGGGTTTGGCAGTGGGTTTTGGAACAAGGCTGGCAAATGGTTGCACATCAGGCCATGGCGTCTGCGGCATTTCAAGGTTTTCCCTGCGGGGTATAGCTGCAACGATGGCGTATATTTTAGCCGGGGCGGTAAGCGTGGTTGTGTTTAAACATTTTTTAGGAGCCATTTGATGCGCATATTGATTAGTTTAGTTTCAGGCGCTTTGTTTGGCCTTGGCTTGATCATATCGGGCATGACGGATACCAAAAAAGTGCAGGGCTGGTTGGACATATTCGGCGAATGGGACCCCACCTTAGCTTTTGTAATGGGCGGAGCAATGCTACCAATGGTGATCGCCTGGAAGGCCACGCAGGTGCGCACGCCCCTGACGGCGGATAAATTTCCAGCTGCGAACACGGCCGGAATAGATCGCGACCTTATTATTGGCTCGGTGTTTTTCGGGATCGGATGGGGGTTGGCAGGCCTATGCCCAGGCCCGGCAATCGCATCCTTAAGCTTTGGTGGAAGCAGCGGCGTGGTATTTGCAAGCGCAATGATCATTGGCATGCTTTCGACGCGGCGCCTTCAAACATTTTTTAGTAAAACTGAGAATACACCAAAAACGTTGCCGTGACGTTTCGAACCAGCGCTTAAGTGTCACTTTTATACGGCAATCATCAAAACGGTCAGATCGGTTTCAAAGGTGACGTCCCCCACGTGCTATACGTAACATAATACTCACGCGAAAATTACCTGTATGACATCAGTTTTCCCTTGAATAACGCGCGGTGATCGCTCTTATAGGGGCATAAGGAGAAACCTAATGAAAAAGATTTTTGTTATCGTATTTGCGCTCATCGGAACCGTTTTTCTTGCAGGCTGTGACACAGCAGCACCAGAATCCGTAATGGTTACCCCTGAGCCTTCAAGCAGCAAGCTATAATTCAGACAGAGACCTGAATATGCATGCGACGTGGTTTTAATTGCGACGTAAACATATCGAAGGAATGTATAAGCCGATCGCGGGCAATTTGAATTGACGCGTTGGGAAAGCGACTAAAGCAGGCTTCAGTTTGATGCCCAATATTTTATGGCGCGGGCGATTTTCAAATCCCCCGCGCCTGTTTTATTTCACAATGATCAACCTATCAAACGAGCGTGAGGAAACGCCAATAGCAAAGAAACCTTTTGGCTTACTTGGTATAATTGGATAATCTTGAACCTGAAAAAACGCTTGGGGATTGGCCGATGCAATATCAGATCATACGCAAAACCAGCCTTGAAGATCTACAAAACTCGATCAATGATTTAATCAATGCAGACTGGCGACCAATCGGCGGATTGACAATCGACGGGGCAAATGCAGAACGATACTATCTACAAGCAATGTTTCGAGCGAATGCAACGGATGCGTTTCAAGAACGCGTGCGGCGCGAAGAAGGCAACGGACCGTTTGGTCTGTGGTAAAAGCAACTTAGCTCACTTGCTCAAAGGCAAACTACACAAATAAAATCAATCACTCAGCTGCAAAACGACAAAACCAATGCGCGATAAAGCCAACCCTCATTGGCGCCGCCCATCTAAGTTGAGCCTTTGGTGAAAGTTTTCACGCAGCTGAGTAAAATTGTAAGTTTTAGCGATTGATAATCAGCACCGAGAAGAGCGCGAAAACACTTATCATACGCCGCTCTTGCCATAGAATTTCCTAAAATTTTTGGTAGATAGATTTTGATTGATCAGATGGGCTTAGCATGCAGAAGAAAATTTTAAATTGATTAAAAAACACAGGCCTGGCCTTTTGTAGAAAGGACCTTAATCTTTTGTTTGACAACGTTGAGAACCATTTGCGGCAAAGATTAACATAAAAAACTGGTCTAAAGTATTGTTTATAAATCATTATTATGAAATATTAGATCAATTCCCGATGGAGTATCACATGCTCTGAACGGCGGCCTCTCTATCTTTTATTAAGGCTTGATTTCGGTAAGGTTCTTCAAAGTTTTCTATCAAACCAGATCCCAAATCTCTTTCAGCTCAGCCAGCAAGTAATCTTTGATGATGGCAGGGGCAACTTCTTCATCATCCTAAAGCATCTTTAATTCGGGCCGCGCCGCTTTATACGTTTTCAAATCTGCTTTTGCCGCATCTTTGTTATTCAAATGCACGTTAATCGCAGCCCTAAACCCATCATAGCGGCTATGCTGCGACCTGTCATAAAGCGTGTATAACAATTTCAGCGCCTGCTCCGACTGGTTCATTGCCATATAGAGAAACCGAAAAAGCCTTCATAAGATTTGCGTTGAACAGGATCCAACTCGATGGCCCTTAGAAAAAACCTTTCCGCCTCGGCAAAGCGCCCCTCGTTACAAATCGCCGCCATATTGAGAGTTTGATCTTGGATGGCTGGGGTTGAGCTCCAAGGCTTCTTTGGCATATTTCATCCGCTGATCGTAACCTCTTTTCATATAGAAGGAATTTTTATGATTTGAAGCCGCATCTGGGCTTTAGGATCAAGCCGACAAGCAAGCTCAGACAGTTCATGAAAGCTTGCCTCCATCACGTTTCGGCGTGATTTATACTTGGCTTCTAAGCGCACAGAAAAAGGCATTTACGCATTTAAACATAGGCATCAAACAATTCTGGATCTTTTTCAATTGCTTCATCGCACAGCTCAATCACCTGCATATTGCGCTCATCCCTAAACCTGTTGAACTGGTTGAAACTCGACCAGCACAGGATCGCCACCCGTATTGAATATCCGCCCTCCATGTTCTTGAAACAGATTGTCCATAATTTCACGGCAAGATCTAAACGTAGGCAGCGTTATAGCTTCGCTATGGGCCATCATTCTGGTGAAACCCACAATATCTTTTATGAAATAACTGCTATTTTTCAGACTATCTTCGCCTCGGACATATCAAACTCCTCTAACAGGCAAAGCGGCCGCAACCCCAGCCTATGAAATGTTTATATGAGATTTTATAAGCTTTTAACGCAAAAGAAAGACCACATTTGCGCGGCATGCGCAGAGGAAATCAAACACAAGCGCCTTGAACAGTCCGATCTAATAAGTTGCGCGACCGCCGCTTAGGTCAAAGACAGATCCCGTGGTGAATGAATTTTCCGAAGTGCTCAGCCAAGTGATCATTTGGGCGGCTTCTTCAACCTGCAAAAAGCGCCCACGGGGAATCTTAGACAACATATAGTCGATATGTTTCTGGCTCATTTGATCGAAAATTCGGGTTTTCGCCGCTGCCGGGGTCACACAATTCACCGCAATATCCATATCAGCATGTTCTTTGCCCAAGGATTTGGTTAAGGCGATCACCCCAGCTTTAGAGGCAGAATAGGCCGCAGCATTCGGGTTTCCTTCTTTTCCCGCCACCGAGGCAACGGTTACAATGCGCCCATAGCCTTGCTCCATCATGGATGGCACCACCGCGCGGCAACAATTGAAGGTGCCGTTGAGATTAATGTCGATAATCGATTTCCATTCATCTGGGTCATAAGCCACAAGCTTTGCGTTTGATCCCGCAACACCAGCGCATGTGATCAAAATTGAAATAGACCCATAGTCAGCTTTGGTTTTTTCCGCTGCGTCTTTCACCGCATTCGCATCAGCCACATCCACAGGCATCGCGGCGGCACCCTGCCCCAATCGTGCGACTGCGGCCTGCCCCTGCGCATCATCTTGATCCCAAATCATCACTCCCGCGCCGCTGGCGATGAAGCGTTGCGCAACAGCAAATCCGATGCCCTGCGCGCCGCCAGTGATCACCGCCAAACGGCCATTTAAATCATAGTTATTCATCTCAAAAACCCTTTTAAAACGCCGCTTCCAGATACATCACATTAAAATGGCACGTCATCCGCCAATACCACAAAACGCGAGACCACTTTTTTAATCCCGGCCTTTTCAAAGGCGATTGTCAATTTATCGCCTTCAATCTCAGACACGCAACCATAGCCAAACTTTTGATGAAACACCCGCACACCGATTGTAAAACTTGAAACCGCAACCGCATCAATCGTCATATGCGCGCTTTCGCGCGGTTGGCTTATCGGGCGCTCAGCGCTTTGGGATTGCAAGCGCTTCCACCCGGGTGAGGCGTAGCCCCCGCCGATATTTTCCATATCAACAGCCAAATTTGACGCCTCACTCTGCATTCCATAGGCACCGCCATAAAGACCCGGGGGGGTCAGAACATCGACGTGATCAGCAGGCAGCTCATCAATGAACCGAGAAGGCATTGAAGATTGCCATTGTCCAAAAATGCGCCGGTTGCCCGCAAAACAAATCGTACACAGACGCTCTGCGCGCGTAATCCCCACATAGGCAAGACGGCGCTCTTCTTCCAAACCACGCTGACCAGTTTCATCCATACTGCGCTGCGAGGGGAATAAACCATCTTCCCACCCTGGTAGGAAAACGGCTGGAAACTCGAGCCCTTTGGCGGCATGCAGCGTCATAATGCTGACTTTCTCACCAGCCTCATCGCGCTCATTATCCATCACCAGCGACACATGCTCTAAAAACCCTTGTAAATTCTCAAATTGATCGAGCGCTTTTACCAATTCTTTCAAGTTTTCCAACCGCCCCGCCGCTTCGGGTGTTTTGTCATTCTGCCACATCTCGGTATAGCCCGATTCATCCAATATCACCTCAGCCAATTCTTGATGGGATATTGATTGATCTTGCATCGCTTTGCGCCACCGCCCCAGCCCATCGACCAAACGGCCCAGCTCAAGCGCCCCTTTGCCCGACAGGCCTTTGGCCTCCAAAAGCAGCCTCGCCCCTTCCGTTAAGGCAATGCCTTCTTGGCGCGCCATAGATTGAATTTTCTGCTGGGCTTTATCTCCCAGCCCGCGTTTGGGCGTATTCACGATCCGTTCAAAGGCTAAATCATCACTGGGGCTACAAACCAGTCGAAAATAAGCCATCGCATCGCGAATTTCCATCCGCTCGTAAAACCGTGGCCCCCCAATCACGCGATAGGGTAAACCAATGGTCAAAAACCGATCTTCAAAGGCGCGCATTTGATGACTGGCCCGGACCAAAATCGCCATTTGATCTGGACTAAACTTATCAAGACCACGGCTGCCTTGTTGAAGCGCTTCGATCTCATCGCCAATCCAGCGGGCCTCTTCTTCGGCATCCCAATGCCCGATCAAACGCAGCTTTTCACCTTCGTCAAGATCGGTCCAAAGCTCTTTGCCCAACCGCCCTGTATTGCCTGAAATAACGGCGCTTGCGGCGGCAAGAATATGCGGCGTTGATCTGTAATTTTGCTCCAACCTTACGGTTTTCGCTCCCGCAAAATCCTTTTCAAATTTCAAAATATTGCCCACTTCGGCGCCCCGCCAGCCATAGATTGACTGATCATCATCACCAACACAGCAGATATTTTTGTGACCACCAGCCAATAATCTAAGCCACAAATACTGCGCAACATTGGTATCTTGATATTCGTCCACCAGGATGTATTTGAACCACTGCTGATATTGCTGAAGAACATCCGGCTGCGTTTGAAAAATCTTAACGACATGCAGTAACAGATCGCCAAAATCCACCGCATTTAATGCCTTGAGGCGCTCTTGATAGGCCGCATAGAATTCGGTGGCGCGGTGATTGAAAGCACCCGCTTCAGCCGCGGGTACATTTTCAGGCCCCCAAGCTCGGTTTTTCCACTGATCGATAATGCCAGCCAATTGCCGCGCCGGCCACCGCTTATCATCCACATCAGAGGCCACGAGCAATTGCTTTAATAGCCGTATCTGATCATCCGTATCCAAAATCGTGAAGCTGCTTTTCAGCCCAACCAATTCTGCATGGCGCCGCAGAAGCTTGACGCAAATCGAATGAAACGTACCCATCCAAGGCATCCCTTCAACAGATTGCCCTAGCAATTCTGCAACGCGGTTTTTCATCTCGCGGGCGGCTTTATTGGTAAATGTTACCGACAATATCTCATGAGGACGCGCCCGCCCCGTCGTTAACAAATGCGCAATCCGGCAGGTTAAGGCTTTGGTTTTTCCCGTCCCTGCCCCCGCCAACATCAAAACCGGCCCGTCAAGCGCTTCAACAGCAGCGCGCTGCGCCGGATTCAGTTGATCAAGATAAGGGCTTGGCCGCGCCGCGATCGCTTGTGCAGAAAGAGAAAGCTCTGCGGGTTTATGGGTGTTATCATAGCTGCTCATGGCGGCAAAGTAGCGCCAATAAAGCTGATTGAAAAGAGAATGTTCAGCAAATGTTCTATTATTTTCTTTCGATCAGATGTCTATGCAAAAAGATCAAAAAGCCAAAAAGAACGAAGTTTATTCATCCAATTGCCGTCGCGGCTCTAGACAAGAACATCTTGGTTTCGCCATATACGGATATGGATTTAGACACACGATATCCCGGCATCTTCGACCTGAAACTGGCCGCAAAGCGCAAATTACCGCATTTTGTCTGGGAGTATCTTGATAGCGCCACCGGAACAGAAAGCACTCTTGTCAATAATCGCATCGCCTTTGATCAGTTGCGCATGATGCCATCGGTTTTACATGGGCCGCTCGCGGTTGATCTTAATTGCAATTTTTTAGGAAAAACCTTCGATCTGCCTTTTGGCGTTGCACCAGTGGGACTGTCGGGACTGATCTGGCCCAATGCCGAAACGCTGCTGGCGCGCAATGCTAAGGACAACAATCTACCCTATACCCTGTCAACGGTTGCGTGCCAAACCCCGGAAACCATTGGTCCTGTGGCAAACGGAAATGGCTGGTTTCAGCTTTACCCGCCGCGCGACCCTGAGATCCGCACAGATATGCTGAGCCGCGTTAAAAATGCGGGCTTTGATACTTTAGTCTTAACGGTTGATCTGCCCGTAGCCAGCCGGCGCGAACGCCAAACACGAAGCGGCATCACTCAGCCTCCAAGGCTTACGCCGCGCCTTCTGGCCCAAATCGCTCAAAAACCACATTGGGCGCTCGCAACGGCCGCCTTTGGGCGGCCCGCCATGCCGTTTTTGAACAAATATGCAAAGGTTAAACCTGGCATGCCCCCCACCGCCCATATCGGCTATTTGCTGCGGGCCTCGCCCGATGAGGCCTATCTACGCTGGCTTCGAGAAAATTGGCAGGGCTCGTTGATTGTCAAAGGTATTTTGAACCCCGATGATACCAAGCGGTTGGAACGCATTGGGGTCGACGCGTTATGGGTGTCAAACCATGCCGGCCGGCAATTTGACGGCGCGCCCGAAAGTATCAGCATGCTACCCAGCATTCGCCGTGCCACAACACTTCCGCTGATTTTTGACAGCGGTATTGAAAGCGGTTTGGATATCCTGCGCGCGCTTGCGCTGGGTGCAGATTTTGTGATGCTTGGGAAAGCATGGCATTATGCTTTGGGCGCGCTAGGGCCGCTGGGTCCGGCACATTTAACAGATATTTTACGCAAAGATCTTATCGCCAATATGGGCCAATTGGGGCTCGAAAATCTAAAAGACTGCGCAGGCAAAATAATCGCAAAACAGCCTGGTTAAGCTTTGGCGCGGCGCATGCTTTAAACGGCGGCGGAACACCGATACACACCACGCCTTACATAAATTTTGACAATGAAAGCCGACAGTAGTAATTCTGCAGCGCAGCATGACGTAGGATGCCCCCATCGTTTCAGATTTTCACGCGTAGACTTCAACCAAGGACGATCAAATGACTGATTTCAAAAAAATTCTTATTGCAAACCGCGGCGAAATTGCCATCCGCATCATGCGCGCTGCGAATGAAATGGGAAAGAAAACAGTCGCCGTTTTTGCCGAGGAAGATAAACTGGGCCTGCACCGCTTTAAGGCCGATGAAGCTTACCGCATTGGGGAAGGCTTAGGTCCCGTTGCCGCCTATCTATCAATTGATGAAATTATCCGGGTTGCGCTGGCATCGGGCGCAGATGCCATCCATCCAGGATACGGGTTGCTGTCTGAAAACCCTGATTTCGTTGATGCTTGCGTGAAGAATGATATTGCTTTTATCGGCCCTCGCGCGGAAACCATGCGCGCGCTTGGCGATAAAGCATCGGCGCGCCGCGTGGCGGTTGAAGCTGGTGTCCCGGTTATTCCCGCAACCGAAGTGCTTGGGGATGATGTTGCCGATATCGCGCGGCAAGCTGAAGATGTTGGCTATCCATTGATGTTAAAAGCCTCTTGGGGCGGCGGCGGGCGTGGCATGCGCCCCATCACCCATCCAGGCGAGCTGGAAGAAAAAGTGCTAGAGGGGCGCCGCGAAGCAGAAGCCGCCTTTGGCAATGGTGAGGGCTATTTAGAGAAGATGATTCTACGCGCCCGGCATGTTGAGGTGCAAATTCTGGGCGATAAGCAGGGTGCGATCTATCACCTCTGGGAGCGTGATTGCTCTGTCCAGCGACGCAACCAAAAAGTCGTTGAGCGGGCACCGGCCCCCTATCTAAACGAGGCCCAGCGCGCAGAGCTCTGCGAATTGGGGCGGCGCATTTGCGCGCATGTGAATTATGAATGCGCAGGTACAGTTGAATTTTTGATGGATATGGACAGCGGTAAGTTTTACTTTATCGAGGTAAACCCCCGGGTACAGGTTGAGCATACTGTAACCGAAGAGGTCACCGGTATTGATATCGTTCAAGCACAAATTTTGATTGCCGAAGGCAAAACGCTGGCCGAGGCGACGGGAAAGCCATCGCAAGCTGAGATTAGATTGAACGGTCACGCGCTTCAGACGCGGATCACCACTGAAGACCCGCAAAATAACTTTATTCCCGATTATGGGCGTTTAACCGCCTTTCGCAGCGCCACCGGCATGGGCATTCGCCTTGACGGCGGCACCGCCTATGCGGGCGGCGTCATCACGCGCTATTATGACTCGCTTTTGGTGAAAGTCACAGCCTGGGCACCCACGCCCCAAAAGGCGATTGCGCGTATGGATAGAGCGCTGCGCGAATTTAGAATTCGTGGTGTCAGCACAAATATTGCCTTTGTCGAAAACCTGCTCAAACACCCAATATTTTTGAGCAATGAATATACCACAAAATTTATCGATGACACGACAGACCTGTTCGATTTTAAAAGCCGTCGTGACAGAGGCACGCGCGTGCTCACTTACATCGCCGATATCAGCGTCAACGGGCATCCCGAAACAACCGACAGACCGCGCCCTGCAGCCGACATAAAGCCGCCAAAGCCTCCTAAAACTGAGGGTATTGCGCAGCCCGGTACCCGCAACCTGCTGGAAGAAAAAGGTCCAAAAGCCGTTGCGGATTGGATGTTGGATCAAAAAGCTTTGCTGCTAACTGACACAACGATGCGCGATGGGCATCAATCGCTTCTGGCGACCAGAATGCGTTCGATCGATATGATCAAAGCCGCCCCGGCCTATGCCAGCACGCTGCCTAATTTGTTGAGCGTCGAATGCTGGGGGGGCGCCACATTCGATGTCGCCTATCGGTTTTTACAAGAATGCCCTTGGCAAAGGTTGCGCGACCTCCGGGCCGCGATGCCAAACCTGATGACCCAAATGTTGCTGCGGGCCAGCAACGGTGTGGGCTATACGAATTATCCCGATAATGTGGTGCAAAGCTTCATCACGGAAGCTGCCAATGGCATTGATGTTTTTCGTATTTTTGACAGTCTGAACTGGGTTGAAAATATGCGCGTTGCGATGGATGGCGTGATAGACTCTGGAAAAATATGCGAAGCAAGCATTTGTTACACGGGTGATATTTTGAATCCGGACAGAGCAAAATATGACATAAAGTATTACGTTGCCATGGGCAAAGAGCTGCGCGATGCGGGCGCTCATATACTGGGCCTGAAAGATATGGCCGGATTGCTCAAACCGGCAGCTGCACGCCAGCTGATCACCGCTTTAAAAACCGAAGTTGGCTTGCCCATTCATTTCCACACGCATGATACATCAGGTTTGGCAGGTGCCACTTTATTAGCTGCGGCAGAGGCCGGTGTTGACGCGGTTGACGCGGCGATGGATGCGTTTTCTGGGGGCACATCGCAACCCTGCCTTGGATCAATTGTCGAAGCACTGCGCCATACCGAACGGGACACTCATTTAGATATCGATGCGATCCGCTCGTTAAGTGATTATTGGGACCATGTGCGTGCCCAATATACAGCGTTTGAAAGCGGGCTGGCAGCGCCTGCATCCGAGGTATATCTGCATGAAATGCCCGGAGGGCAATTTACCAATTTGAAAGCGCAGGCACGCTCGCTCGGGCTTGAAGAAAAATGGCCCGCCGTGGCCAACACATATGCCGATGTGAACCAAATGTTCGGAGATATTGTTAAAGTCACCCCGTCATCTAAAGTCGTAGGCGATATGGCCTTGATGATGGTAAGCCAAGGCTTAACCCGTAGTAATGTGGAAGATCCCAATCTTGATCTGGCCTTTCCAGACAGCGTTGTCGACATGCTACGCGGCAATTTAGGCCAGCCTCCGGGTGGTTTTCCCGAAGCGCTTGTTAACAAAGTGTTAAAAGGCGAGGCCCCGATGACCACGCGCCCCGGGGCCGTTTTGCCCCCCGTGGATCTGGTCGCAGAACGCCTTGCACTGAGCGCGGCGCTGGACGGGCGCGAGGTTGATAACGAAGATTTAAATGGGTATTTGATGTACCCAAAAGTGTTCCTTGATTATATGGCGCGCCATAAAACCTACGGCCCCGTGCGCGCTTTGCCCACCAATACATTCTTCTATGGCATGCAACCTGGCGAAGAAATAACAGCGGAAATTGATCCCGGAAAAATTCTAGAAATTCGATTACAAGCCATCGGAGAAACCGATGAAAAAGGCGAAGTAAAGGTTTTCTTTGAACTGAATGGCCAGCCGCGTGTGATCCGCGTTCCCAATCGCTTGATCACATCACAAGCGATGTCTCGTCCAAAAGCAGAGCAAGGCAACGCAAACCATATTGGAGCCCCAATGCCGGGCGTCGTAGCTTCGCTCGCGGTCAGCACAGGGCAACACGTCAAAACCGGTGATCTGCTTTTGACTTTGGAAGCGATGAAAATGGAAACAGGCATACATGCCGAACGTGACGCCGTGATTAGCGCAGTACATGTGCAGGCTGGCGGGCAAATCGATGCCAAAGATTTACTGATAGAATTTCAACCGGATGAGGCGTCTTAGACCCGTGGCCCTGGCCGCACGCCAAAACATCCAGTTTACAAGTGGGCGGTCGGACATCTCGGCTTGCCCCGTATCTGGAAGAAAAAATCACGACAGAGTGCATTTTACCCCTTGCGGGCGGATCAAGTTGTTTATATCACGCGCCTACCCACAGGATGCGGGCGTAGCTCAGGGGTAGAGCGTTACCTTGCCAAGGTAAATGTCGTGAGTTCGAATCTCATCGCCCGCTCCAATCTTCTTTAAATCAATAAAATAAATGACTTAGAGTGTATTGGCGCACTGTTCTGTAACTCGGTTATTATGCATTCTTAACCAAAAAGGGCCCCCTAATTTCACAGAGGGCCGATCTCATTGTCCTCTCCAATTTAAATTTTACCCTTGCAAACAAACGCTTAAAAGAAGGTGGCCTTAAGGTTACCACCTCGATTTTATAGCTTGATTATTTTGCGCACCCTAAAATGAACGCGGCGCCATGATTTCGCGTAAGGTCGACGGATTTAGCAGTGCCCATCTGGTTGCTAATCCGAGCATCGCCCCGAGCGAGGCCCGTGATAATATTCGAATGATGATATACATGGCTGGATAAGCTAAAACATAAAAACCGCTTATGTTGGATCTGAAAAGCTCAACCCCGATCACCCTCTGATATCAACTGGCTCTCTGTTCCTACTGCGCAAAATATGCCGTCGGCATGCAACACAATCCACCGGCGGCTAGATATTTGCGGTGAAACGCTTTAACGGGATTTGGCGATTGAAGACGATCTCTTCACAGTCAGCGGCAATACTCAAATCGCCATTTGGTTGGTAAGCGCGATAACAGACGCCAGCTTTAACATCAGCCTCCGAGCGGCTCTACCAGCATCAGACAATCGCCAACGCCGCGCAGTACCTTGATGCCTTAAGATAATTCCAACTGCCAACGCACTACCCAATTCGCCGACATGCGAGGTGCTCGGCAATCTATCGCTTGGCGGTGGACCTTTGGGATCTTATTCACAACATATGAAAATGAGAATGGTCTATAGGTGACCCTCAACCGGCTCGGACGCGCCCGCTACGAAAAAATTACGCCTCAAAGCGCGGAGCGATGCGATGCGATGAGTTATCTGCCTATCCTGTATATCTAAGAGCAAACAAATTGATGGATACAAAACAAATTCGTCACCCCCTTTAATAAATAACTTTTGGTATTTTATATAAGTCTTGACCTCTTATGTTATTCTAGCCTTTTCTGGCCCCAATTAATTTGCATCTGTTCGAGAAAGAGCGTCGCATGACACGCTTATCTCACCCCATCTGTGCGCTTGGAGCCGATATGAGTAATGTCTTTCCGCGAAATATCGCCAGTCCGCCTCCCATTGCTGTTGCTGGGCAGGGCTGTTATTTATATGATGAACACGGAAAAAAATATTTTGATGGATCTGGCGGCGCGGCGGTATCCTGCCTTGGGCATGGCGATCCTGAAATTATTGACGCGCTAAAAACACAAGCAGAAACATTGGCCTTCGCGCATACGGGGTTTTTCACCAGTGCAACCGCAGAACAACTTGCCAGCCTGCTCAGCAAGCATGCTCCCGCCGGCCTTGAGAAAGTCTATTTCGTCTCGGGCGGCTCTGAGGCAGTGGAAGCCGCGATCAAACTGGCGCGGCAATTTCATGTTGAACATGGGCAGCCGCAGCGGCGCCACTTAATAGCCAGACGACAAAGTTATCACGGCAATACGTTGGGTGCATTGGCCGCTGGGGGCAATCAATGGCGGCGCGCGCAATTCGAACCAATCTTAGCGCCGGCCTCGCATATTGCACCCTGTTATGAATATGCTGAAAAGCGGCCGTCTGAAACGCCTATACAATATGCCCAGCGCACCGCACAAGAATTGGAAGATGAGATCTTGCGCCTAGGCCCTGACACAGTGATGGCCTTCATAGCCGAACCGGTTGTGGGGGCAACCATGGGCGCTGTGCCAGCCGTTGAAGGGTATTTCAAACTTATACGCGAAATCTGCGATCGCTATGGTGTTTTGCTGATTTTTGACGAGGTAATGTGTGGAATGGGGCGCACGGGCCACCTGTTTGCTTGCGAAGCAGATGGGGTTACCCCAGATATATTATGCATAGCGAAGGGCCTTGGGGCCGGTTATCAGCCAATCGGAGCAATGTTGTGCCACAAGAACATCTATGCGGTTCTGGAACAGGGTTCAAAATTGTTTCAACATGGCCATACGTATAACGCGCATCCTATGGCCTGCGCGGCTGGCTTGGCCGTGCTGAACGCGATTTTAGACCGCCACCTGCTGGTCAATGTGCAACGAAGCTCTGAGCTTTTATTTTCAGACTTACGCGCGCGTTTCGCGCAGCACCCTTTTATTGGCGATATCAGAGGCCGCGGCTTGTTTATTGGTCTTGAAATCGTGGAAGATAAAGGCCTGAAAAAGCCCTTTCATCCGAAACGCAATATTGCGGCGCAGCTGAAGGCAGATGCGTTTCAAAATGGACTAATTTGTTATCCAATGCGCGGCACCAGAGACGGAGAATTTGGCGATCACCTCCTGCTTGCCCCCCCCTTTATTATGGAAGATAGCAATATCACCGAACTGGCAGATCTGGTCGAAAGCGCGGTTTTGAAGATTGCAGCCTCTGCCTAGAAAAATTTATTTGCGATCAGAGTGCCAGCGGTGCCGTGCGCTGGTTTTTTACTTAAGCTGTTCAGAGTAAATCTGAAGAACCGCATCATCTGGATTGTCCGGCCAACTTGGCAACTCCAAGGTGTAGTAAGATAACAAAGACCACAAACTACCAAATCACTATCAATTGCCCCATTTAGGTTACACGTTGGGCAGGACCAAGCTGCGTGGTTTTATGTCCACAGCCCCTCATGCTTGGCTCTGGGTCCATGGGCCTGCGCAAAATGGCCCAGTCACCTGGGGCTAGGCTTGATTTAACAAAATGGAGAGTATTTTTGCATCAGACAGCGTTAAAAATTGCCCTGCCCACAAAGGCGGCTTCTCCGACTGGCGAGAGCTTGAGGGCAATACGATTGAAACGTTCATCTCGCTTGCCGAGGTGGACCTAGCCAATAAAAAGCCGCAGGAACAAGCTTATTTGGAAAAGTTTGGCATCAAACCGGCGAGCGCGCTGTTCGATATGCATTTTGAGCCTCTGCGCTTTCTCTATGATGGCCTGATACCAGCTGTAGGCCTTACGCTTTTGGCAGCGCTGCCCAAGGTTGGTAAATCATG
>ENA-ORDA01000023-ORDA01000023.1-marine-metagenome-genome-assembly--contig:-NODE-23-length-143086-cov-5.178863_pt1 | contig 143086 bp, 128 predicted proteins | sample MGYA00237778_ERZ508506 | MGnify/ENA primary metagenome ERZ508506 (study PRJEB26177, sample SAMN06267891) | marine metagenome | isolation source: Monterey Bay, California, USA | place: Pacific...
CGATACGGAGTAAGACGTCGCACACGCGAGCCACGCGGACATGGCGCCGGCCTCGTTAATGCCCTCTTCTAAGATCTGTCCGGTTTCCTCCTCCTTGTAATAGAGGATCTGACCCGCGTCATGCGGTGTGTACTGCTGACCGACAGAGGAGTAAATACCAAGCTGCCTGAACATGCCCTCCATACCAAAGGTGCGCGCTTCATCGGGGACAATAGGCACAATACGCTCGCCGATCTGCTTGTCTTTCACAAGCGATGACAACACCCTCACAAACGCCATCGTCGTTGAAATCTCGCGCTTCCCACTGCCCTTTAATTGGCTGGCATACGCGGACTGCGCTGGAACGGGAAGGTCGTATGACGTCGCTCGTCGCGCTGGAATACTGCCGCCGAGTTCCGCTCGACGCTCCCGAAGGTAGCGCATTTCTGGACTGTCCTCTGGAGGCCTGTAAAACGGCACGTCCTTTAAGTCTTTGTCGCTGATGGGCACACCAAAACGGTCTCTAAAGGCCTTGAGGCTCTTCAGGTCGAGCTTCTTAAGCGAGTGCGTTTCATTGCTGGCCTCACCTGCTTCACTGGTCCCATAACCTTTAACCGTCATGGCAAGTATCACCGTTGGACGCTCGGTTTCCTCGCACGCCGCCGCGTAAGCCGCGTAAACTTTATAAGGGTCATGACCACCTCGGTTGAGGTACATGATGTCGTCGTCTGACAGATCCTTCACCAAATCGAGTGTTTCCGGGTATTTCCCGAAGAAGTGCTCACGCGTATAGGCACCGCCGTTAAACTTACAGTTTTGCAGCTCTCCGTCGCACACCTCGTTCATGCGCTTGAGTAGCAATCCAGACTTATCACGCTCCAGCAGCGGGTCCCATCGCCGACCCCAAACGACTTTTATGACATTCCAACCGGCTCCGCGAAAGACACCCTCAAGTTCTTGAATAATCTTGCCGTTGCCACGCACCGGCCCATCGAGACGTTGCAGGTTACAGTTAACAACAAAGTGCAGGTTTCCTAGTCGTTCTCGACCTGCCAACCCAATGGCTCCCAGTGACTCCGGCTCATCACATTCGCCATCTCCCATGAAGCACCAGATCTTGCGATCGCGGTGATCCACTAGGCCGCGCTTCTGCTGGTACTTCATGACGTGTGCTTGATAAATCGCCTGAATCGGTCCAAGACCCATGGACACGGTTGGAAACTGCCAGTAGTCGGGCATTAACCAAGGATGCGGGTATGAGGACAGTCCCTTACCAGAAACTTCTCGCCGAAAGTTTTCAAGATGCGTCTCGTCAAAAACGCCCTCAAGGTAAGAGCGTGCATACATGCCCGGAGCACTGTGTCCTTGATAAAAAATAAGATCACCCGGATGACCGTGACCTGTGCCGCGGAAAAAGTAGTTCATTCCCACGTCGTACAACGTCGCACTCGAGCTAAAACTCGAAATATGCCCGCCGAGTCCGTCTTCATTGTCGTTCGCGCGCATGACCATGGCCATTGCGTTCCAACGAATGAGTGACCGGATGCGCCGCTCCATAAAGAGGTCGCCCGGCATGACACGCTCGTCTTCAGGGTTAATTGTGTTCTTAAAAGGGGTAGTGATCGCCGCCGGGAGTTTCAATCCGCGCTCACGCGCGTGATCAGTCAGTTGCTGGATCAACTCACTCGATGCCTTGTCACCGTTGTGCCGCGTCACCGCATCCAACGAGTCGAGCCACTCACGCGCCTCCACTGGATCTAAGCTTGAATTCATCCCCTACTCCTCTTGTAAGTTCTAAAAAAGAACTGATAAAAAAGATCTCTCTTCGTTAAGAGTAGGTATTTTTCAATTTATTTTCTACATAGTTCTATATTAGAACTATGTAGAAATAATTACGCTGGCCTTGAATCGTTATTTCTGTGACTAGCGCCCCTGAACAGGCATCTCATTATGAAACTTATCGATATCATCGATCACTACACCACCCTCTACCGTGGCAAAGGGACGCTCTGAGTAACGCTTGCCCCTGAGCTGGATGACGATGCGCGACGAGGTCTCGCTGAAAACAGTCTCCTCATAGAAACGCTGCACGTCCTGCAGCGTTGCCGCGTTCACCGCAGCAATCAGCTTTGCGCGGGTGTCATAGTCGTAGTGTTCAATAGCCCAGTCCGAAACGAAAGGGCCCGCTTCGGCCGACAGGTTTTTGGGGGGCTCTGTCAGCGCCGTCAGGACGCCCGCCTTGAATTTTTCAAAAGAGGCCTCTGGCAAGGCTGCCAATTCATCACGATACTCGTCCGTATACGCGGTAAAGCGATCGAGCATCTCTTGAGGCCCCTTAACGGGTGTTTGTATATATAAAATCACCATCGGATGCTTGTAGAGATCGAGTGCCCCGCCGCCGGCGGCATAGCCGAGCTGCTCCTCGGTTCGGAGTGTTTCAAACGCACGCACGCGAAGATGGCGCGCCAATATTTGACTTAGGGCTTGGTTTTTTACACTCGCCTCTGGCGCAGCAAACGCATACAGCATGCCCAAATCTTCCACCGGCACCTCACGATTCAAGAGAAGCGTCGTCGCCGGCTTGGGGGCGTAGATGTTGGACCGTGCATAGCCCGCGGAAGGACTGGCGCTGACCGCAGCACTCAATAACTCATAAACCCCGCGAACATCAGCCTCACTGTAGTTACCGAAGAAGGCACCACGCACGTGACTTGTGCCCAACACCCGATCAACGAAGGCATTGAACCCCTCAAGACTGGCCTTTGACGCCGCTCGCGCAAGGGCGGCGTCAGTGTATCGTCCCTGCCGTGTCAACAAACTCAACAGCGGCGTGAATCGTGTGTAGGGGAAGGCCCGTTTCGAGTTCTCAATGCCGCGCAACAGACGCTCGACCGCTTGCCCGAACTCCAACTCTGAAGGCTCAACCCGCAAGCCTGCAAGTGCGCGCTCAAGGAGCTCTGGCTGCTTGTCAGTAAAACCTGCAAGCGTTAGCGAAATTCCGTTGGACGCGCCCATGGACAAACTCATGCCAGCGATCGATGCTTCGGTGGCCAAAGGTGTTTGTTTTAAGCCATAGAGCGACTCCCAAAGAGACAGGTAGACGGCGCTCTGCGCACTGTTTAGCGCGGCATCTGTACTGAGCTGGATGCGTGAGAAGCCTTTCGGCAAGCCCTCAAAATGGGTGCTTCCTTTCAGCCAAAAGGTCACGTTCTCGGCAACTGAAACAGGCGTGACCGCCTCAGGTGACGCCTTGATACTAAAGTTTTCAGGCAGAAGGCCATTTTTGCTGGGTAACTCAAGACCAAGGCGATCGACAAGGGCGAGTGCCTTGTTGAGGTCAGGCGGAGTAAGATCTTCAACAGAATACGGACCGACGTAAAACTCCAGCTCTTGGTCTGTGGGCTCTTCTTGCGAGATATACCAAGTGTTCAGGCGCTCCGGTACGAGTTGAGAAAGAAGCGTATCTACCGCGGCCTGGTCAAATCCGTCGAACCGAAAAGGCGCGTCAATCACGTGCTCGATCGGGTAGTCCTGCATCGCTGCTGCGAGACTGGCAGCGTAAGAAAAGTCATCAGTTTTTTCAAGAAAGGTAAAACGATTCTCAAGCGACTGCTTATACTCATCGGCGTATCGATCGTCCACGCCCTCCTGACGGAGCCGCTCGATGTAGCCTGCGACAATATCGAAAATCTCATCGCGTCGCTTCATGCCTTGCGGCGTCAATTGGACACTGATTTCAAACGTGCCGTAATTGCCGTAGAGCGACTCGTAGCTCGACGTCATCAACTCACTGATTAAACCCATCGATTTGAGCGTATCTGCCGGCGTGCCAGGCATCTCCGAACCAATAACATAGCCTAAATAGTCGCCGGGCTTACTTCGCCATTGCGCTTGATTGTTATCAATTATATAGCTCAGCCGCATTTCTCGCAGATCCCGCTGAGGCTTGAACCGAATGAGTTTTCCTGACACGGCGGCCAAGTCCAACTCAGTCGTGACGGTCGGGCGATCAATCTCTTTATTTGGAATACGCGAAAAATGTAACTCTGCGAGCCGCTCCATTTCAGCAACAGGCAAAGGGCTTATCAATACTAACGACATTAAATTGGCCGAATAGTATTGCTGAAAAAACTCAATCGTCGCGGGATGTAACTCGCGCTGATCCTTATCCGCCAGGGTGTCCAGGTTGCCGATAGTAAACCGATTCGCCGGGTGATCCCCCAGCAGCTCACGTTGCAGGCGGTAAATCGAGCGCCCTTCTGACTCGCGACGCATTGACCACTCCGCGTTGACAGCATTTTTTTCTTTTTGAATATAGCCAGGGTCCAGTATCGGTGCGGCAAAAAACTCCGAGAGTCGGTGAAGTGCCTCCGCAAATGCACTGTTCTCGATGGTGATCATGTAGTTCGTAATCTCACTCGAGGTGTAAGCATTGGAACTGCCACCGTTCTCGGCCGCAAAATTCATATAGCCGTCGGGCTCGGGGAACGATTCTGACCCCATAAACAACATATGCTCGAGGTAATGTGCCATGCCCTGAAAATCCATAGGGTCAGAGAACGCACCGACTCCAACACTGAGGGCTGCCGCGGACTTTTCAGTCTCTTGATCCGACACCATAAGAACCTGTAAGCCATTATCCAATGTCACGGCTGCATACGTCCGCTCGTCGTTAGGACTTTTGTTTATGACCGCAGGGGCGGTAGGGTCCTGCGCAGACCCACCACAGCCCATCAAAAAAGCGGCCAAAAAAAGGGCCGATAACAAGCGAGCGAAACGCCTAATTTGCATAGTTACTCCTTTGTGCGCGGGCGCGCTAAACTTCTGACCGTGGCCAAGAGACCAACAGCACATTACATAAGGCGGCTAGGGGGATCGCGAAAAACACACCCCAGACACCCCAAAGACCACCAAAAATAAGTACTGCGATAATAATTGCCACGGGGTGCAGATCGACCGCCTCCGAAAACAATACCGGTACGAGTATATTTCCATCGAGCACTTGAATCAGCATGTAGAAGCCCACGACCCAGTAGAAGTGACTCATCAGGCCAAACTGAAAGAAGGCGACCAAGACAACCGGTATTGTGACCAAGAAAGCACCAATGTAGGGAACAATGACACTGAGACCGACTAAAAGCGCAAGAAGGGCCGTATAATTGAGGCCAAAGGCTGCGAATCCGACGTAGCTCAGTGCACCCATAATCGCAATCTCGATACCTTTTCCGCGGACGTAATTTGCGATCTGGACGTTCACATCTCGACCGATCTGATCGAGCGCAGGGCGCTCGCTTGGGAGAAAACTCAGCGCCCACGTCATGAGTTGCTCGCGGTCCTTGAGAAAAAAGAAAACCATGAGCGGAATCAATACAAGGTAAATCGCAAACGTGAGCACACCGGGAATAGAGGCTAAGCCAAACCCGACGAGCGCCTGCCCCATGGAAGCGACCTGCCCCTGGAGCGACGAAAGCATTTCCGTAATAGGTGCCTGCTCGATCACCAGAGGGTAGCGCGCAATAATCTCTTCAATCTGAATCTGAACGGCAGCCATCATTGCCGGCGCCTCACGAATCAGACCCTCGAACTGACGCCAAGCCAAGGGCGCCACTCCGAGTGTAAACCCGAAGAAGACCCCGACAAAAATCAGGGTGGAACCTGCAAGCGCCAACTCACGACTCAATCCCCATTTCTGAAGCTGATTGGCGACACCTTGCATGAGATACGCAAGTACCAGCGCCACAAAAACCGGCATGAGTACGTCGCCTAATACGCTCAACAACAAGAACGCACCCAGCAAGATTATGAACAGAATCACCGACTCTTCACGAGTAAGGTGCCGGTCATACCAATTCTTAACTGCGTTAATCATCCACCGCCTCCTGCACCTACTGCATAAAGGGTTAACGCTATGGCCAACACCTCTCCGCGTTGTTCCCAACTCACACTATGACCTTCAAGCTTGGCAAAGGTTTCAAAATCACTGGGGGCCGCGGGGTCGGTCGCTAGGACCTCTATAGAATCACCCTGTTCACGCATGGCGATCGCCCGCTTGGCCATCAATACAGGCATTGGACAGCGTTTTCCGCGCGCATCGACAGTCTCCACAAACGACATGATCAGAATCCCTCGCCTCTCAAACCACAGTATACCCGCTCAGGGAACCAACGGACGGTACTTTTGTCACAGACAGACACACGTCACGCTGCAAAGTCAGTTAACATTACCCAATGCCCAAACGCCTCTTACAACCGCTTATCTTCACCGCGCTCACAGTCGCGATGACCTTCGGAGGCGTCCCGGTTGTCGCTGACAATGATGATTTAAAAATTCCAAATCTGGGTGCCTCGAGTACGAGTCTGTACTCTGAAGACTACGAGCGTCGGTTGGGCCGCTTGTGGCTTAAAGTATTTCGTGCCCAGGCGCCCGTGTTGGACGACCCACTGCTTTACGACTATGTTGAGAACCTTGTCTTCGAATTGGTGTTGCACAGTGACTTAAGGGACCGGCAGCTGCAGCTTGTGGTCGTGGACAACCCAACGATTAACGCGTTTGCCGTTCCGGGCGGTATCATCGGCGTTCACAACGGACTCATCCATCACGCTCAGACTGAAGATGAGCTCGCGGCCGTTCTCACGCACGAAGTTGCCCACCTAAGTCAACGCCACTTCTCACGTCAACGGGAACGCTCGCAAAACCAAAACATACTGACTATTGCCGGATTGGTCGCCAGTATTGCGCTGGCAGCGACCGCCGGCTCCGACGCCGGGCTTGCCGCCATGACCGCGACGCAGGCCGCCGCCCAAGACTCGCGTCTTAAATACAGTAGAGCCAACGAGTCCGAGGCAGATCGTATTGGGCTCAGAACACTGGTGGCATCTGGCAGGGACCCGCATGCGGCGGCCGACATGCATGAACGCATGCTCGCCGCACATCGACTTTACAGTGCAAATCGACTCCCTGAATTCCTGCGAACACACCCACTGTCGGAAAAACGGGTTGCCGACATGCGTAATCGCGCGCGTGCCGAGCGGCGCGTGATCAGACCAAAAAATTTCGACTTTGCGCTCATGCAAGCCCGCGTTCGCCAGCAGTTGACGCAAACACCGGTTGCGGCGATAAATCTCTTTACAGACCAGACGCTTGAAGGTGGCACGGAAGCAGCCGCGGGTTGGTACGGGTTGGCACTGGCGCACATTGAGGCAGGCGAACCCATTAAGGCACGGAAAGCGCTCGACGAAGCCATGCGACCTGACCCTAACAATCTGGCTTTTATTCTCGCCAGTAGTGAAATAGACACTGCACTGGGACAACACCAGAGTGCGTTGCGCCGACTCAAAAATCGTTTGAGCTTGTCGCCTGGAAACCACCCCCTGACCATGGCCTATGCGGACGCACTCTGGCAGGCCGGCCTTCCACACGTTGCCGCGCAACTGCTCAAAGATCAAAGCAAGAGAAAGCCTGAAGATCCTGGCGTTTGGTATCGACTCGCGGAGGTTCAAGGACTCGCGGGCGATATCGTGGGCCTGCACCAGTCGCGCGCAGAGTACTTTATCTTGGTCGGTGCTCTTAATGCTGCGCAAGCGCAGTTAAATTACGCGCTAAAATTGGTTAACAACAACTTTACCCAGTCGGCCATGATCAACGAAAGACTCCGCGACGTGATGGACATCAGAGACGAGCTAGAGAACTCTTAGGCCCGACCAACGACCCCTGTCCCCAGCGACTGAGCAAACTGCAGCATGCGATCGAGTGGCTGCATGGCGCGCTCCCCTAAAACCGGGTCAACAACGATCTCCCGCCCTTGCGGCTTGTCCAGCACTTCTGCAAGGAGCTCGAGCTCGTTCATCGCCATCCACGGGCAATTCGCACAACTTCGACAGGTCGCACCCTCACCTGCGGTGGGTGCAATCAGGAACGTCTTTGTCGGGGCCGTCTTTTGGAGCTGGTAAAAAATTCCTTGATCCGTCGCAACAATGAACTTCTCATTCGGAAGATGAGCCGCCGCCTTGATGATTTGCGTGGTCGAACCAACGTGATCAGCCAGTTCTAATACCGACGCGGGCGATTCGGGATGAGCCAGAACTGCAGCGTCAGGGTGCACACGTTTGAGGTCTAAAATACCTTTTGCTTTGAACTCTTCGTGGACAATACAGGCCCCATCCCAAACGAGAATATCGGCACCACTCTCTCGCCGAACGTAGTCACCCAAGTGTCGATCAGGCGCCCACAAAATCTTTTTATCTTGCTCGGCGAGGTGCTCCGCCAAATCCAGCGCAATGCTCGACGTGACCACCCAGTCAGCCCTGGCTTTAACAGCCGCAGACGTGTTGGCATAAACCACAACCTCGCGATCAGCGTGGGCGTCGCAGAAAGCGGCGAACTCATCAATGGGACAGCCCTCATCTAACGAGCAGGTCGCCTCCAAAGTAGGCATCAATACGCGCTTATGTGGCGTCAAAATCTTTGCGGTTTCACCCATGAAACGAACACCGGCAACGAGCAGTGTCTGTGCGGGGTGATCTCGACCAAACCGGGCCATCTCTAAGGAGTCCGAGACACACCCGCCCGTCGCCTCAGCCAGCGCTTGAATTTCAGGCGCCGTGTAATAGTGGGCAATAATCACCGCATTGTGTTGCTCAAGCTGGGAACGAATTTTCTCCTCGAGCAGGGCTTTACGCTGCGGATCAATGCGCTTAGGTGCCGCCGCAAAATGTGACTGCACTCGCATCCTGATGTCTTGAAGCTTTTGATCGGCGATCGACACTCAAAAAACCTTCCCAATAACCAGCACGCAGTTTACCTTCATATCATCACTGTGGCATCTGGCAATCCAAATTTTGGTAAACCGCGATGAGTTTTACAACGCCCGATGCGACTGGCTTAACCATAATGCACGTCCAGCTTTCAGTATGGCGGCCACCGCCTCTGCGTCCTTGGGTGACTTTGAGGACGCACTCGCATCGGGCATGAACGACGCACTCGTGAAGCCATTTTCTGTGCTCGACCTTGAGCGCATGCTGGTTAAGCATCTGCCCATGAAGGGTGAGCAGACCACAGAGCTTGGCGGCTTAAAAACGCTGATTAATGATGAGGCGCTCCACGTCATCGCAAACATTAATCCTGGCTCGGGTGTCGATTTAGTCGACCAAGTCATCACATTGTTTAAACAGCAGGTTTCACTGTTTATTGACGACATTGGAAACGCCACGCGGAAAGCTGACGCAGACAAAACTCGGCGCTTGGTGCATACGATGAAGTCGTCAGCCATGAACATTGGTGCGGAGGTACTTGGCGTGCGTCTGGCACAAATTGAGGCCGCGTCGCGAGACGCCGGTCAAACATTAACACCGGATGGATGAGTTGACGGAGTTGGAACAGCTTACTCAAGAGAGCTTAAAACAACTCCTCGCGCACTATGCGGACATTCGCTCGGCACTCGCTACTGGTTCTTAAACGTCGGTTTGCGCTTTTCTCTCATTGCCCGCAAACCTTCCTGTAAGTCCTCTGACGCACTGCATTGATCCGCCTGCGCCTGCGCATGCTGCCGATCAAACTGACCCTGCTCGACCGACTTGATGATGGCGAGCATGGCGCGCACAGACAAAGGCGCAAGGTCCTTAAGCAGTGCAATGACCTCGGCAGATCGCACGTTAACGTCGTCACTGGACACCATCCAGTCAAATGCGCCGTGCTGATGGAGCTCTTCAAAGGGCATTGGCATGGTGGTCAAAAGAAGACGACGCACCAACGTACTGCCTAGCCGCTGAGTCATCCGCTCGATGCCCTCAACTGGGTAACACAGGCCCACAGCGGCGGCAGGTATTTTGAGTATCTTTGTGGTGACGCCAAGTCGAAAATCGCAACTGAATAAGAGCTCTGCACCGCCGCCAAATACATCGCCCTCCACAATGGCCAAGCTGGGAATATCGAGTGCGGCAATGGTATTGGTCATGGACTGGAAATCGTCACCGTCCATGACACCGTCAGTAATTTCCTTTAAGTTGGCTCCCGCGCAAAACACCGGCCCTTCAGCGCGAATGACCAGCAAGCGACAGGCGTCGGGAATGGATGCCAACGCACTTTTGACGGCTGTAATTTCGTTTGCCCCAATGGCATTTCGTCGAGATGGCGCGCTGAGTGTCAGCTCTGCCACCGTGTCTTGAGTCTTAAAACGGACTGAGTCAGTCATTCGTGATCTCCACTGCCTATCTTTGCATTGTTACACGACTGATTTGAATAGACCGATGGACAGGTTCAAAAAAAATACCTAAAGTTCAAATCTTCGAACAGCGAGAATGTCATCGCTGCATTAATGACTGACTGGATTGTGCTCACCGTCATGGAAAAAATCGTAGTAGAGAGCAAACTGACGTCCGGATCTCCCTTCAGTCGGGGTGCACAGCACGAGGCCAAACGCGCCGCGATTCTCTCCCGCGCAGCCAAACTGTTCAATACCAAAGGCGCTCGCTCAACGACACTGGCCGATGTGGCAGATAAGCTCGGTCTGACAAAGACCAGCCTTTACTACTACGTAAAAACCAAGGAAGACCTGATCTATCAGTGTTACCAAAGCGCCATGGCCCGCCTCCATCTGTCGCTGGACGAGGTCGAGCAAGAAACGGAAAAACCATTGGAGCGAGTCATCCGCTCAATGGAACGTCACATCGAACTGAGTCTGGACTCTCTCTCCGGTCGAGGAGACTACTACGCGGCCCCGCTCGAACTCGCTGTGCTTCCCAAGGGACAACGTACTGAACTCAAGGACGAATACCTCCGAATGTTTAAACGCTTCAGAGGCTACCTGCGAGAAGGTATTTCGCAAGGTGTCATACGAGACTGCAACACCACCACCACAGCACGTGCACTGTTAACTGCGCTCGACTGGTCGTTTTACTGGCTTTACGAAATGCCGGAGTCGGAAACCCAAAGCGCCGCATCAACGGTTAGAACACTCTTTACAAGGGGATTAGTGCCTCAACACACCCACTTTAAGTGGCAGGCTTCGGAGAGTCTTTCCACGCTGAATATCAGCGAGGGCTTTAACCGCGAGGCGCAAAACCGCATTAAGCAAGAAGCCTTTTTAAGGGCCGGGACTCGGCATTTTAACCGTAAGGGATTTCACGGCACCTCACTCGATGACATTGCCGAATCCTTAGACGTCTCTAAAGGCGCGTTTTACTACCACTTTGCCAACAAAGAGGCGCTTCTGGCCCAGTGTTACGAGTTTACCCTCGATCAGTTTGACCGAATTACGGCGCAGATCGAGCAAAGTGATGTGTCACCACTGGAAAAACTCGGAAAGGTCTGTACGGCCATTTTTGAATTACAAAATTCGGATCAAGGTCCCTTGATCCGGTATAATTCCATTACGGCACTGCCACCGAAACTGCGTCGTGCGGTGCTGGAAAGAACCGAAGATACGCATGACAAGCTGGGACAACTCATGGCGTTAGGCGTCTCCGAAGGCTCTATTGGTGCTCAAAACGTATTGGTGGCTCGCCACTTACTGGTCAGTGCCATCAACGCCGCTGTCGATATCGATCAGTGGCGTAAGCTCGACAGCGCGACGTCCGCTGCGCATGATTTTTTTGACGTCTTTTTCTTTGGTCTCCAGCCCAGATAAAGCTCCGAGGTTCACATGAATTCTAATGAAATTCCGAGGCTCACATTTGCTGAGGTCCTTGATGTTGTTACACCTAAGCGCGTGGGTGACTATTGGTTTATTGGCGATAGTCTGAAGCCACAGTTCCGTCTGTTTGGCGGTCAGGTCGTTGCACAGTGCCTCTTAGCCGCTTACGAGACGGTCGAGGACCACTTTGCGGCCCACTCGATGCATTGCTACTTTTTGCGGGCCGGCGATGCCAGCGTCCCAATTGAACTCGAGGTGGACCCAATTAGAAATGGGCGTTCATTTTGCACACGCCGCGTCGTCGCGCGTCAACGCGGGGAAGCCATTTTCAACACGTCAATCAGCTACCATGTTGAAGAGGAAGGGATGTCGCACTCGCTGAATATGCCCGAGGTAATTTCTCCGGAAGAAGCGATGCGGTTGAATGCTGAACGAGACGGTCTACTGCCACACTCACTGCTCGACCTTTTTGGCGTCGAGCGCGAGCGCATAACAGAACGACTACCGGAGGCACAGGCGCCGGTGAGTCAGTCGTGGTACCGGGTGATTGGTCCTTTTGAGGGATGCCTTCGAACCCAACAAGCGGCGCTTGCGATGATTTCTGACTTTTCGCTATACAGCACCGCGTTTTCCGCATTTCCCTACGAGCGACCTGAAAAAGTATTCGTTGGCGCCAGTCTCGATCATGCTATTTGGTTCCACGATATTCCGAAAATGGACGAGTGGGTGCTGTATGACACTTACAGCCCATGGTCAGGTGGAGCGCGGGGTTACAATCGAGGTTCTCTGTGGAGCAGAGACGGAAAGCTCATTGCCTCGACAGCACAAGAAGGACTCATGCGAATTCGGCGCGATCGCTAGTTAACGCGTGTCTCCATCTGTTCACCGAGCTGAACCAGCGTCAACTCACCCTCGTCAAGGGAGAGTTCATGGAAAGACGCGTTGGCCGGATAAACTTGCAGCACTTCCGGTCGCCCCAGAATGTCAGCAACCACCGCGTTGATGACGAGAAAATGGCAAAAGACGACAGTTGGGGTCGTGCATTCTTTGAGGCCAGATACGATCTCTGATCGCCAATCCCAAAGGTCATCAGATTGCTCACTCCACGTTTGCTTCATAAAACCTTGAAGCCACACTTTGCGTTCGCTCAGCGGAACTGGGGAACGCACTTCGGAAAACCGACTGTCGATTTTCACCACTCGCGAGTCGAGCTTATCCGCCAATGCTTGTGCCGTTTCCTGAGCACGCTGCAACGGACTTGAAATCAGAGTGATATCGGGAGGCACCAGATGCGACAGATTTTCAGCCGTCGCTTCTGCCTGCTCTCGCCCGAGGGCCGATAAGCCAGGGTCTGGGTCTTTTTCCCAGCTTGCGGCGGCCTCACCGTGTCTTACTATCCATAATGTTGTCATCGGTAGGTCACCAGTCGCTCACCGCGCTGAGCGCTCATAAGTTGCAAATGCGACACGTCATTAAACGTCGACAGTGAACACTTGTTAGCATTAAAAATAAGACGCGTGATCGAACAATTAAAGACGGGCTCATAAAACTCATACACACGATCTGCAGACAAACCGAGTACGTGGCCGACTAACGTCGCGATCGTCCCACCGGAGGTAAAGATCGCCGACGTCGAACCTGACTCGGCTGACGCCCGCGCTGACTCAAATGCACTGACGACACCTCCGCTGTACTCCTGCCAACTCTGAATACCCGCGACCTGACAGCTGGGACTGACCCAATAATTAAAAACGGTCTCGATGATTTTCTGAAAGGACTTACTGTCTTTGTTCATATCCGCCATGAGCGCTGCAAACCGGGGGTCTTGCTCACACAGTAGGGGGGTCATCACCGCCACTTGCTCATCGGTTCGCACTTCGTTAAACCGCGGATCGATGACCAATGATGGTGCGTCCTCTAACTGCGCCAAAATGCGCTGACCTGTCTCGCGCTGGCGCGATAAATCACCACTGAACGCCGCACTTAATTGCACGCCACTCTGACTGAGGAACTCGCCCGTAAGATCCGCCTGATGTTGTCCTAGGGCGGACAACTGATCGTAGTTGTCCGCGCCGAAAGACGCCTGCCCGTGTCGAATAATGAGAAGATTTGCCATAGTCAGGTCGCTTACTGCTTGAAACGCAGCGTATTCGAATAGGGGAAAAAATCTTCCACGAAGCCGTCGCGCAGCTTGTCTTGAAGGTTGAGCCAAAATCCAGCGTCGTAGAGGTCATCGTGAAACTGATCAAATGCTTTTCGCGCACGCGCATTGCCTGAAAAGAAAAGCCGGAACTCCTCTGGAAATACGTCATTAGGGCCCACCGAATACCACGGTTGGCCAGACATCTCGTCGTACTCGTCGCGCGGCGGTGGGATCTTCCTAAACGTCACCTCAAGCAACGGCTGAATTTCGTCATAGTCATAAAAGACCACTCGCCCGTGGCGAGTGACGCCAAAATTTTTCAATAGCATATCGCCCGGAAAAATATTCGCAGCGGCCAATTCTTTAATGGCGTTGCCATAATCAAGCATTACCGCGTCGACCTCCTCATCGGTGGCGTCCTTAAGGTAAAGATTAAGCGGCTGCATACGGCGCTCAACGTAACAATGCTTAATAATGAGGGCTCGTCCGTTGACCTCAAGCTGAGACGAACAAGTTTGTCGCAGTTCCTCCATCAGTTCCTCAGAAAAACGCGAGGCCTCAAAAACGAGATTCGCGAACTCTTGCGTATCCGCCATACGTCCAGCCCTGTCCCACCGCTTTACCAGCTGATATTTGTCACGCACTTCCTGATGCGTCACTTCCTTAGGCGGCGTAAACCGGTCTTTAATAATCTTAAAAACGTACTCGTAAGACTCAAGCGTAAAGACAGCCATTACCATGCCCTTAATCCCCGGTGCGGGAATGAAGGCATCCTCAGTTGAACGCATGTGACGTGTCGCCGTACGGAAGTAATACGTCTTGCCGTGACGATGGTGACCAAGACAACTGTAAATTTCTGAAACCGCCTTACGTGGCATTAACTGCTGTAAAAACAGGACGTACTGAGAGGGTATGGACGCGTCGACCATGAAATAGGTCCGCGTGAAAGAAAACAGTTTGGAAATAATGTCAGATCCCAACAGGCAGGCGTCCAGATAAACGGTCTGGTCATCCTCATCACGCTCGGTGTGCAACATCGGCAACACAAAGGGGATCTGGAGACCTTTACTGGAGATTCGGCCGACAATATAAGCCGCTTTGTTTCTAAAGAAGTGGTGTTCCAGAGTGTGAAGCTCAAGGTCGCCCTGACCATCAAATCCAGCCGTCAACACAGCCTCGCTCATCACCGTCGCCACGCGATTCACGTCGCGGTCAATATCTTCAAACGGCAGAGCGACACTGTAGTCGTTCAATAGATTGGCGACCGCCGCCTTAATGTCTCCCTTTGTGCGGTACTGGTTCAACACTCGGCGAACATCAACCGGGGGCATGTCGCCTTGCGGCGAAAAGACAAACGCATAGTCGTCGCGAATCCAACGGTGCTCAAAGACGGCATTGAAAATGCTGTTGTAAAACGTTTCCGCAATTTCGAAGTTCGTCATCCCACGCACAAGTTGCGCATAGAGGTCACGCGTCTGAGTCCAAAACGCAAGGTCATCAACGCGATCTGCTGCAATGTACTGAACAACCTCAAGCGTCTCGAGCACCTGCATTTTGTAAATGTCGATGCGACGCATTGAGGCTTCTTGAGTCGCACGCCACTCCGCATTTTCAAATCGCGTACGCGCTGAGAGAGTTATATTCTCGAACTCAGCGAAGTAGGCAATAAAGCCATTTAAGATTGTGCGGGCTAGCCGGGACTGCTTGTCCATGCCAGGAAGTCTACTGACCAGCCGGATCCGTGAACAGACGTCTTAACTTGCGCATGCCACCGAGCCATCGGTCGTAGCTTCGTGCTTTATTTTGACGATAATCCTCAACCTCGGGGTGCGGTAACACCAAAAAAGACTCCGCCTCGAGCCCAAGGATCACGGCATCAGCAACGGCATCAGCCGACAACATACCGTCAACACCAGCCACGCCACCGCCCTCGGTCCCAGCCGTCATCGCAGTGTCTACCGCCTGCGGACAGAGACAGCTCACCTTAATACCGTCATCGCCGTGCGTAATAGCCAGACTCTCGGCAAATGAAACCGCCGCATGCTTGGTCACTGAATAGGGTGCTGAACCGATCTGAGCAAGCAAACCTGCAGCCGACGCGGTGTTGAGGAAGTATCCTTCGCCGCGCTCGATCATCGCAGGCAAACACGCACGAGCCGCGTAGACATGTGACATGACATGGATTTCCCACATGCGCTGCCACAGATCGTTTTCAGCACCCGTGGCCCACCAGGGTGCACCGTCGACGCCCAAAATACCTGCGTTGGAACAAAATAGATCGATGCGTCCAAACTCAGCCTCCACCGCCGCCACCATGGCCGCAATAGCACTCTCGTCGCGCACATCGACAGCGAACGACTGGGCACCGATCTCAGTGGCTACTGCAGATACCGCGTCACCATTGAGATCTGCAATGATGACTGCCTCAGCCCCCTCAGTGACGAAGCGACGTGCGAGCGCCTGACCAATGCCACTAGCGCCCCCCGTCACCACACAGACTTTTCCCAGAATCTTCACGATTAAGCCGCGTACGTCTGCTCAATGAACTTACTGCGGTGGAATGAACCATCGCCGAGCGTCGCATTGATCATCATCAATCGTTTCGCGTAGTGACCGATATCCAACTCATCGGTAATACCCATACCACCGTGCATCTGAATCGCCTCACCGTAAACGAGCTTGCTGTTCCGATCGATCAACACTTTGAGGGCATGAATGGTAGTGTCCGCAGAGGCCGGATCGATCTCGTATTCACACAGCGCTTTAAACAGTAATGATTTCGACTGCTCGAACGCCATCATGGTATCTACCATGCGGTGTTGCAGCGCTTGAAAAGAGCCAATCGCCACACCAAACTGCTCGCGCGTCTTTGTGTATTCAAGCGTCTTCGCGTTCAGCGTCGCCATAATGCCCACCGCCTCTGATGCAAGCGCTAATAACGCGTCGCGAATGACCTCATTGACCACGTCGAGCGCCGAACCTGCATCGCCAAGCAGAGCGTCCGCGCCAAGCTGCACGTTATCAAATGTAATGTTGGCAACCCGCTGCGCATCCATCATCGGGTACAGGACTTTTGACACCCCTTGCGCGTTGGCATCGACCAAGAACAGCGACAACCCATGCTCGTCGAACTGCTCACCGGATGTGCGCGCCAGTACGACCAGCTTGTCCGCGTTCTCACCATTGAAAACAACAACCTTTTCACCGTTCAAGGTGTACCCGTCGCCACTGGAAGTGGCAGACGTCTGACAGTCATTGAGTGCATAACGGCTCTGACGTTCAACGTAAGCAAACGCACCCAGAGTCTCACCGCCGATCACACCCTCTAGAATTGATGTGCGCTGCGCTTCATCTCCGGCACGCGACACTAAGCCACCAAACAGCACGACCGTTGGGAAAAAGGGCTCAACCACAAGACCTTTACCCAACTCCTCCATAACCACCGACAAATCGATGACGCTGCCACCAAAGCCGCCGTCGGCTTCTGCAAAGGGAATAGACAACCACCCCAAATCGGCAAAGGTCTGCCAATTATCACGACTCATACCTTCTGCACCATCCACAATGGCCCGGCGCGTATCCCAGTCATAATCGTCTTGTACAAATCTCGCGATCGAGTCGCGGACCATTTGTTGCTCTTCTGTGTAATCGAAGTTCATAGTGTCATTGCTCCGTCAGGAATCTGCCCTTACTCGAGACCAAGTACATACTTGGAGATGATGTTCTTTTGGACCTCATTAGAACCACCGTAAATGGTTGCTGCACGACCGTACATAAAGGCTCGTCGTGCGTCAGAACCAAACTCATGCCCTAAAACGCTCGGATCCATGTGGGTCGGTAAAACACCTTGGTAGTACGCCGCCAATTCCATACGGAGCTCTTGTGTCGCCTGCTGGAGCTCGGTGCCTTTTATCTTCAGCAGCGAGGACTCTGGACCGGGGAATCCACCCGCCGCCATCGTCGCCAACGTACGCAGCTCGGTAAACTCAAGCGCCATCAGTTCGACTTCAATATCAGCCATACGCTGCTGGAATCCAGCATCGTCTAACATTCGCTGTCCACCATTGGTTTCCTTGGCAGCGGCCTCTTTAATCAGACTCATTGTGCGTTTAATGTCAGCGACACCCGCAATACCGGTGCGCTCGTGAGCCAACAGGGCCTTTGCAACAGTCCAGCCCTTGCCGACCTCGCCCACAACATTCTTCGCAGGCACTCGGACGTTGTTAAACTCAACCTCGTTAAGGTTGTGCTCGTTATCGATGCCGATAATCGGATTAACCTTGATGCCTTCGGACTTCATGTCCACCAGGATAAAGGTAATACCCTCTTGCTTCTTGCCGCTGTTGTCGGTCCGAACCAGACAGAAAATCCAGTCAGCATGTTGCGCATAGGTGGTCCAAATCTTGGCACCATTAATAATAAAATCATCACCGTCGCGCTCTGCTTTTGTCTTCAAGCTCGCCAGATCAGAACCGGAGCCGGGCTCTGAATACCCCTGACACCACCAATCATCACTGTTCAATATTCGTGGCAAGAAATACTCTTTCTGCTCGTCAGAGCCAAAACCCATAATCACATTCGCCACCATAACGAGTCCAAAAGGGACGACGTCGGGAATGCCGCGCAATGATCGCTCTGACTCCCAGATGTACTTCTGTGTCGCTGTCCAGCCAGTACCACCGTGTTCTGCGGGCCAGTTCGGCGCAACCCAACCCTTGGCGTGCAGCTTTCGCTGCCACGCAACCATTCCCGTAGTCCCCTTAGATTTCAGGTGTGCCTGCATCTCAGCATCGAATTCTGTGTCGAGGAAGTTGCAGACCTCGTCGCGAAACGCGAGGTCTTCGGCCGCTAATGCAATATCCATTGTCTATGCTCCCGTGAGTGTGCGTTCGTCGAGGAATGCCGACGAATTTGAACCTTGAGTAGGTTTTTTCAACGGGGAGAATCTAGGCGTTTTGGTACTTTTTTGCAAGAAAAAAGGTGTGAAGACGCCCCTGTGTTCTCCGCGTGTTAATACAGTATAGAAAAGAGTTTACGCTGATACTCAGCGGCCAAGGGATCACCCTTTCCAATTGAGGCAATCGTGTCGAGGTATAAGCGCTTGGCCTCTCCGTTATTCCAGTCGCGGTCTGCCCGCAACACGGTCAACAAATGATCCAGCGCATCGCGATGGTGGGCGTCGGTCGTTAATTGCACCGCCAACTTTACTCTGACGGCGTGATTAGCTTCATCTGCCAAGAGCTCGGCCTCAAGTGCGGCTATTTCGGGCGACTTCCCTGCGACTCGCTTCAGCTCAATCTGGGCCATGAGTTGCTCATGTAGAGCGTCTCTATCGACGAGGCGAACCTCATCCAATACGGCCTCGGAATCATCCAAACGATTCGCTTCTAACAGCGCACCCGCATAGGCCAATGTAATCTCCAGTAACTTGTTGGACTCTTCCCACGCACTTCGCAGTAGTCCAACGGCGCCCGCAGTATCGCCCTGATCAAGGAGCTCCGTGGCCTCCGCCACTTTCGCATCCCATGGCGAGGGCAAGTGCTTTTGCAGTAATTCCCGCACCGCAGTCTCTGGCTGTGCACCGGCAAAACCGTCTACCGGCTGACCATCTTTAAACACCATGACCGTCGGCAGGCTCCGCACGCCCAACTGACCGGAGATACCCTGCTGTTCATCAGCATTGATCTTGGCCAACAGAAAGGCACCCGCGTATTCGTCGGCCAATTTTTCAAGGAGTGGCATGAGTTGTTTACATGGAGCACACCAATCGGCCCAGAAGTCGACGACGACCGGTCGATTAAACGACTCATCGATCAAGTATTGCTGAGCATTATTTTCATCGATATCAACAACGTGCATAGGAACTCCTCGTTACGACAGACCCAAAACGTCGGCCATGGTGTAAGAACCTGCCGGCTTGTCGGCTATAAAATGCGCAGCTTTGAGAGCACCGGTTGCAAACGCGCTACGACTGCTGGCTTTATGCGTGATCTCAAGTCGCTCACCCTCTGAAGCAAACAACACCGTGTGCTCGCCAACGATATCGCCTGCTCGCGTGACGGAAAACCCAATCGTCCCCGGCTCACGGTTTGATGACCGACCGTAACGCGCCACCTGACTCAGGTCAGCGCCCTTAGCCTGAGCAATTGCATCACCCATGGCCAGTGCAGTACCCGACGGCGCGTCAATTTTGTGTTTGTGGTGCGCCTCATGAATTTCAATGTCAGCGGCCTCACCCAGCACCTTGGCCGACAGCTCAAGCAGCCGGTATGCCAAGTTAACTCCGGTACTGAAGTTTGCAGCGCGACAGCTCGCCACTGAGCCTACGGACGCCTCTAATGTCACTCGCTGCTCGTCCGTGAACCCCGTGGTGCCCATGACAATCGGAACCCCCGCCCCCGCGCACTGTCGAGCGTACGCAAGGCTGGATTCGGGCAATGTAAAATCGATAACAACGTCAGCATGACTGAGATCAAGCGTGTCACCAATGCGCAGGTCGGGCAGATCAATACCCAACGCCGATGCGACGCTTTTGCCGACAAGGTCGCTCGACTGACGCGCACAAACGCTCACCAAGGTGGCGTTTGCGTCGGACAGAACCGCCTGCGCAACAGCGCGGCCCATTCGACCGCCGGCACCCGTGACCGCGACCCGCAATGTCATCCGTTGAGTCCCTCGAAGAAGCTTTTCACGCCATCAAAAAAACTGGATTGACGAGGCGATTGTTCTCCGGCAGCACCCAAGCTGGTTCGGAACTTGTTCAAGAGTTCTTTCTGCTCGGCATTAAGATTTACCGGCGTTTCCAGCACGGCACGACACAATAAATCACCGACGGGACCACCGCGAACAGGCTGCACACCTTTGCCTCTAAGCCGGAACAGCTTTCCCGTCTGAGTCTCAGCCGGAATACGCAGCTTTACACGTCCATCCAAGGTCGGAATTTCGTGCTCACCACCCAACGCCGCGTCGGCAAAACTGATCGGAAATTCGCAGTACAAGTTTCGCCCATCACGCTCAAACAAGGGGTGCTGACGGACGGATATCTGGACGTACAAATCGCCGTTCGGACCGCCCGAGGGGCCTGCCTCGCCCTCACCACTCAGTCGAATACGGTCTCCCGTATCAACACCGGGCGGGACTTTGACCGAGAGTGTCTTGGTCTTCTCAACCAAGCCCTGCCCGTGACAACTGCCGCAGGGTTGCTCAATGATGGTCCCACGTCCGCGACACGTAGGGCAGGTTTGTTGCACCTGAAAAAAACCCTGCTGCATGCGCACCTGACCACTGCCTCCGCAGGTCCCGCAGGTCACCGCTGACGTTCCAGATTTTGCACCCGAGCCGTCGCAGGGGTCGCAATGCTGTAACGACGGGACCTTAATTTCTGCTGTTTTACCGCGGACCGCGTCTTCCAACGAGACTTCAAGTGTGTAACGCAAATCTGACCCGCGCTGCGGTCCTTGTCGGCGCCCACCGCCGCTACCACCGAAAATATCGCCGAACACGTCACCAAAAATGTCGCTAAAACCACCCCCTTGGAACCCGCCGCCGCCCATTTGAGGATCAACGCCTGCGTGACCGTATTGATCATAAGCCTGCCGTTTTTCGGTATCGCTCAGGATCTCATAAGCCTCTGAGGCCTCTTTAAACTTTTCGTCGGCGTTTGCATCATCCGAGTTGCGGTCGGGGTGATATTTCATCGCAATGCGACGGTATGCCTTCTTGATATCCTGAGCTGAGGTCGATTTTCCCACCCCAAGCACTTCATAATAATCACGCTTTGACATAGTGCTTCCTGTTGCCAAAATCGCGGCAACTCATTTAAAAAAAAACGGATTTCAACCCAAAGTTGAAATCCGTAGCGCGTTTACAGCGTTAAAAACCTGTGCGGTTTAACCCATTTTCCTCAGCGCTTGTCGTCTTCGCGAACCTCTTCGAATTCTGCGTCGACCACATCGCCGTCGACTGCATCTTCCTCAGGGACTTGCTCACCTGCAGCGTCACCCGCTTCAGCTTGCGCGGCATACATTTTTTGAGCAACACCGCTGGTCACTTCAGTCAACTTAGTTGTCGCCGCCTCAATCACGTCTTTATCATCACCTTTAACAGCCTCTTCCGCTTCGGCAATCGCGGCTTCAATGGCCCCGCGCTCATCATCACTGGCGTGTTCTCCAGCCTCCTCAAGCGTTTTCTTCGCCGCGTGGATCATGCCGTCCGCGCTGTTGCGTGCTGAAATGATCTCTTCAAACTTCTTATCGGCCTCCGCGTTAGCCTCAGCATCGGCAACCATTTGCTCGATATCGTCATCCGACAAACCACCCGACGCTGTGATGCGGATCGACTGCTCTTTGCCCGTGGCCTTATCTTTTGCTGACACGTTCAGGATACCGTTGGCGTCAAGATCGAAGGTTACCTCGATCTGTGGCATGCCGCGCGGTGCTGGTGGAATATCCGCCAAATCAAACCGACCCAGCGACTTATTCGTTGCCGCCTGCTTTCGCTCGCCCTGAACAACGTGAATCGTCACGGCCGTCTGGTTGTCATCGGCTGTTGAAAACACCTGTGATTTCTTTGTTGGGATCGTCGTATTTTTTTCAATCAGTGGTGTCGCAACACCGCCCATCGTTTCGATGCCAAGCGTGAGTGGTGTGACGTCGAGTAACAAGACGTCTTTCACGTCACCGGCTAAGACCGCACCCTGAATGGACGCGCCCATAGCAACCGCCTCGTCTGGATTGACGTCCTTACGTGGCTCCTTGCCGAAGAAGTCTGCAACGGCCTGCTGAACCATCGGCATGCGCGTTTGACCACCCACAAGGATCACGTCGTCGATCTCAGTTTTTGACAATCCCGAGTCCTTTAACGCAACTTTTAACGGCTCCAACGAGCGCTTCACTAATGCTTCCACCAACGACTCAAGTTTCGAGCGACTGAGCTTTACGACCAAGTGTTTTGGTCCTGTGGCATCTGCCGTGATGTAAGGCAGGTTCACTTCGGTCTGCTGAGCGCTTGAAAGCTCGATCTTTGCTTTTTCAGCCGCTTCTTTAAGCCGCTGCAAGGCAAGTGGGTCACCGTGCAAATCGATTCCGCTCTCTGCCTTAAACTCCTCGGCGAGAAACTCAATGAGGCGCAGGTCAAAGTCCTCACCACCCAGGAACGTATCGCCGTTAGTCGACAGCACTTCGAACTGATGCTCACCGTCAACTTCAGCAATTTCAATGATCGAGATATCGAAAGTACCACCACCTAGGTCGTAGACCGCAACCGTGCGGTCGCCCTGAGCTTTATCCATACCGTAGGCAAGCGCCGCGGCGGTTGGCTCGTTGATAATGCGCTTAACGTCCAGACCCGCAATGCGACCTGCGTCCTTGGTTGCCTGTCGCTGAGAGTCATTGAAGTACGCAGGCACTGTAATGACCGCCTCGGTCACCGACTCGCCGAGGTACTCCTCCGCCGTCTTCTTCATCTTACGAAGAACTTCAGCCGCCACCTGAGGGGGTGCCATTTTCTCGTCTTTCGCTTGAACCCATGCATCGCCGTTATCGGCCTTTACGATGCTGTAAGGCACCATCTTGATGTCTTTCTGAACCACATCGTCCTCAAATCGGCGACCAATAAGACGCTTCACTGCAAACAAGGTGTTCGTTGGGTTTGTCACTGCTTGACGCTTTGCCGATTGGCCTACCAGCACCTCGTTGTCATCCGCATACGCAACAATGGATGGCGTTGTGCGTCCACCCTCGGCGTTTTCAATCACACGCGGCTTACCGCCTTCGAGCACTGACACACAGCTGTTGGTGGTACCCAAGTCAATCCCAATAATCTTTCCCATCTCTTTCTCTCCTACGACCGGGGCGTCCCGGCAACTTATCTTGTCTTTGTAAATGGGTCGCTCTTAACAAATTTCAAGCGCCCAACGTTAAAAACTTATGCACTCGATTTGGAAACCATGACCATCGCTGGACGCAGCAGCCTCTCTCTGAGCATGTAACCTTTTTGCATCACGGCGATGACCGTATTGGGCTCCACGTCAGGGTTCTCAACCATGCTCATCGCCTGAGCGACCTGGGGGTCAAACGACTCGCCGTGTGGGTCGACAGGGGTAATACCGTTCTTTGCTAGCACATCGACAAGACTCTTCAGCGTGAGTTCAACACCCTCAACAACGGCAGTGACTCCGTCGACGTCTGAGCCCTTTGATGCCTCAAGTGCGCGCTCGAGGTTGTCCACCACGGGCAGTAAGTCTTGTGCGAATCGCTCGAGTGCAAATTTGCGTGCTTTCTCGGTATCCAGTTCGGCGCGACGTTGCGCGTTGATCGCGTCCGCCTGGGCTCTGAGCGTGGCGTCTTTTGCAAACGCCAGCTCCTCTTGCAACGCCTCTACTTCACTCAATTCATCGGTTTCGATATTCTCAGAATCAACTGTATTACTGTCGGCCTCTGCCTCGACTGCGTCTTCTGGAATCTCGTTGTTTTCGGTTGACATGCGACCGCTCCTACACCCAATTTTGTTCGATACGGGAAAGATGGGGAGTCGTTTTTTATTTTCAAGGCGCTTTTGTCTAACTTTCGGAGATATTTACGTTTTTTTGTAGACGCCGCACCTGCCTCGGTTGACTGGCGTTATCGACTAGCGCTGTCAACTAGAGCGGTCGACCAAGGCTATCGAGAGAGTGCCGCAGTAAGAAGGCGTGCTGTTATATCCACCAGCGGAATGACACGTTCGTAAGCCATTCGAGTTGGGCCAATGACCCCAAGGACGCCCACGGGCTGTGTTCCTTGCGCGTACGGCGCAGTGATCACACTGTAGTCGCCCAGTACTTTGTACCCGGCCTCCTCGCCAATAAAAATCTGTACACCGTCGGCACGGGAGCAGCGATCAAGCAGCTCAAGTAAGTCACGTTTGCGCTCAAAGGCATCAAACAACTCTCGAAGCTTGTCCATGTCATCGGCGCCGGCCTGCTGGAGCAAACGATTCTCACCAGCCACCACGTACTCTTCAGGGGCATCTTCGACGTCCATTGCATCCTTTGCCAGTTGCAGTGCCGCCTCAAGATGGTCGTCGATATGAGCACGCGCTTGCGCCATTTCACCCACCAACAACTGCTTAACCTGCGACAAATCGCTTCCGGCATGGCGGTGATTAATCCAGTCCGCCGCCGATCTCAACTGCGCCTCGCTGAGCGGGCGAGACAACTCAATGACTCGGTTTTGAACTTCCCGCTCGTTGACCACTAAGATGACCAAGACTCGTGAGTCGGACAGGGGTAAAAACTCTATCTGCCGAAGTTGTGATGCTTTTGGTCGAGGGACTGTCACGATACCGGCTTGTGACGTGACCTGAGTCAAAAGATTTGACGCCGAAGCAATGAGATCAGCAGAAGGCCGACTCGGGTTTAGCTCGTGCCGTAGTGTTTGAATAGCCGTTTCGTCAATGGGACCCATTTGCAGCAAACTGTCGACAAAGAGTCGGTACCCCTGCGCCGTGGGCACCCGGCCTGCAGACGTATGCGGCGACGACAAGTAGCCTCGCTCTTCAAGATCAGACATCACGTTACGGATCGTCGCAGGACTCACCGACAGGCCACTTTCCACATGCAGAGCCTTGGAACCGACGGGCTGTCCCTCGCGTATGTGCATGTCAACCAGTGTTCGCAAAAGCGATGCGGCACGTGTTGATAGACCTTCAGATGACATTTTGCTCTCCTCGACGTTGTGTTGTAGCACACCCCCCTCAAGGGGCAAAGCACGAAGTTGATCGCGTGTTTATCGCTCTCTGGTGTTCCGAATCATTGAAACCTGAGCTATAACGTCAGTGTGAAAGGGCCATAATAACGATGCTGACCGACCTATCCATTCGCGACTACGCCATTGTCCAGCGCCTCGATGTAGAGCTGCGCGGCGGCATGACCTGCGTCACAGGTGAGACGGGTGCGGGAAAATCGATTTTATTGGATGCGCTGGGACTGTGTATTGGCGATAGAGCGGACGCCCGAGCTGTGCGTGCCGGTGCCGATCGCGCTGAAATATCGGCCTTGTTTTGTATCGAAGACCTCCCCCTGGCGCGTGACTGGCTTGAGCGTGCGGCTCTCATCGAGGGGCATGAGTGCTTAATTCGACGCACCGTGACTCAAGATGGGCGGTCGCGGGCCTTTATTAATGGCACCCCAGCAACATTAGCGCAGTGCTCAGAGCTCGGTGAACTCTTGGTCGACATACACAGCCAGCATGCGCATCAGTCACTATTGCGGCGTGCTGTACAACGGGCCTTGCTCGACGCATTTGCAGGCACTGAGGCCGACGCTCACGCCGTGGCTGAAGACGCCCAAACCCTCCGCGATCTCAAGCACGAGCTTGAGGTCCTGCGCTCTTCGAGTAATGAAGTGGCTGAACGCCGAGACCTGCTCAACTATCAGATTAATGAACTCGCAGAGCTCGCCTTTGGCGAATCGGAGCTCGAGACACTTGAGAACGACCAGACGCTCTTAAGTCACGCGACGTGGATCATGGAAACAGTTCACGAGGTTGCTGAGCAGTGCGGAGATCTCGGTGATCGACTGCGATCCTCCGTTAGCGCTCTGACCGATGAACGACTCGGACCCAAGATTGAGGAAGGTCGCGAGCTTATCGCATCCTCTCAAATTCAACTGGAGGAGGCAGCATCGGAGTTGACCCGCTACCTCGACGCGATTGAACTGGATCCGCAACGATTGCGCGAAGTCGAAGCGCGTTTGGATGTTGCCTACACACTGTCGCGCAAACACCGAATTCAGCCCGCGGCTCTGGCAGGGCATCTGCAAAAACTGACCGACGAGCTCGAAGGCCTTGAGCAAGGCGACCTGAGTATCGAACGGCTCGAAGCAGAGATTAGCAGTCGGCAAGCATCTTGGACTCAGCGCGCAAAAAAACTGACTCAAAAGCGAACAGCGGGTGCAAAGAGACTCGCCAAACGCGCAATGGAACTATTGGCCCAGCTCGCTATGGACCGCTGCAGCATTGAAGTCGGCTTGATTGATCTTGCGCCCGAGAGTATCGACCCGCGTGGCTTAGAAGAAATCGAAATCTGGATTGCGACAAACCCAGGCAGCCGACCGGGACCGCTGAGTCGAGTCGCATCGGGCGGTGAGCTCTCACGAATATCACTCGCGCTGCAAGTGGCGGTCGCAGATAACGCGACGGCCCCGACGATGATTTTTGACGAGGTCGATGTGGGTGTGGGCGGTGCGATTGCCGACATCGTCGGGAAATTACTCAACACCTTGGCCGAGAACGTACAAGTGCTCTGTGTGACGCACCTACCGCAAGTAGCAGCCAAGGGCCAACACCACGTTAAAGTAAGCAAAGCTGGGGACAACGTTGTTACGACAAAACTAGACTACTTATCAGAGGAAGGGCGTGTTGAAGAGCTCAGCCGAATGCTGGGCGGCGCAGTGGTCACCAAGGCCACGCGCGCGAACGCCCGCGAGCTATTGGCCGCGCGCTAGCGCTTTTTCCTTACGTAAAGAACCAGCGAATGATCAATAATCTCAAAGCCCTGCTCGGCGGCAATGGCGTGCTGACGCGCTTCGATTTCGCTGTCGACAAACTCGATCACCTCATTGGTGTCCACGTCGACCATGTGGTCGTGATGATCGTCAGTGGCGAGCTCAAAGACAGAGTGACCCGATTCGAAGTTGTGTCGCTCCACCAAGCCCGCTGTTTCAAATTGGGTTAACACCCGGTACACAGTGGCCAGTCCCACGTCATCGCCCGCGTCTCGAAGTCGCTGATACACGTCTTCAGCACTCAGGTGCGCACCCTCATCGGTCGATTCACTCAAAATCGACAAGATATTGATCCTGGGCAAGGTGACTTTTAGGCCCGCTCGCTTTAAATCGACATTTTGGTTCGCCACAGTATTTCCTCGAAGATGTTGATTAGGGGTATGATGCCAGTCGAGTACACTACAGGAAAGCCTGCCTTGAAACGTCGTTCATCTAATCGCTTTACTTCGCCGCTGTTACTGTCCCTCATGTTGTCGCTCACGACGGTGGCCGGGTGCAGCAACATTGGCTTTCCCGGTGTTTATCGGATCAACGTGGATCAGGGGAACATTGTCGATCAAGACATGGTCGATCAGTTGAAGCCTGAGATGACGCGCCGGCAGGTCCGATTTGTCCTAGGGACCCCTATTATCGAAGACACCTTTAACAATGATCGCTGGGACTATGTGCGGGTACTTCGTCGGGGCGACGACACGCTCTTTCGCACGCAGCTTACGGTGATTTTTGAAAATGACGTGTTGGCGGACGTAGAGGGTGACTTAGTCAGCGACAATTGGCCTGAGCCTCAGCCTGAAGCGGAGTCAGATGCGAATACAGATGCAGGGACTGACACAGGGTCTGAGGGCGACACAAACACAGACCTCGAAGCGGCGGCTGACGCCACACGTTAACCGCGCTCTGCTTTAGCCTTTTCAGCTCTCGCACGACGAACAGCTTTAGGATCCACTAAAAGATCTCGATACACTTCAACTCGCTCGCCCTCTGCCAACACGTGTGTACCGGCAACGGCCTTCCCAAAAACACCGAGTCGCATTGCCTCAGGCTCCACCAAGTCATCAAAGAAACGACCTAAATTGGCCTGTGCAACGGCCTGAGTCGCCGTTGTCCCGGCTGCAACCGACAATTTTTCAATGCGTTGCTTGTCGGGTAAGGCATAAGCCACCTCGACGTTCAGCATCTCGGACATAGGGTTTTAAACGCTCTGTTTTTGCAGTTGATTGGCTCGCTTTACCATGGCGTCGACCATGTCGTTCGCAACGGTTTCAAACAGCCGGCTTGCCGCCATCTTAATAAGTCCTGTTCGCAATTGAAATGTCAGTTCAAGAGATACTCGACAGGCCTCATCACTTAGGGCTTCAAACCGCCACTCGCCACCTAAAGAATCAAACGGTCCGTCCTCGAGCACCAGGGAAATAGTATTTGGTGGCGTATTGGTGTTTCGCGTGACGAAGGACTGCTTTACACCCGCTTTAGAGAGCTCAAGTCGAGCGACCACCTCTCGCTCTGTGGTCTCAAGAATATCTGCGCCACTGCAGCCCGGAAGAAATTCCGGATAACGCGCAATGTCGGCGACAAGCGCGTACATAGTCTGTGCCGAATGAGCCAGTAATGCGGTTTTATGAATAGTCGTCGCCACAGCCTGCCCCTCAACCCGCCACGCGCATGAACGCCAGAACACTCAGCGTAAAACACAACGCGGGGGTCAGCCACCGCAAGATAAAAAACCACAGATAAAAAACGTAAAAGGGTTCTTGAAATGTCTCAGTACGAAGAATAGGACGTGGCACGCGCCAGCCCGCAAACAAAGCCGTCACACCCAATACCGCGGGCACAAGCACAGGCACAAGCCACGAGTCCATGGTCAAGCGCGTCGCTTGATGGGTTATTGCCAACGAAGCCGACAGCCACAATCCCAAAGCGACAAGCCCCATAGCAATGGGCCTAGGGACGTAAAGCTCACGCCGCAAAATGGAGACCATAGGCTCGACGAGTGCAATTAACGCCGCCAAGCTCGACAGTAGAATCGAACCCATAACGAGGACGCCGTAAAGCTCACCCGTTGGCAAATTGACGAACGCGTAGGGAATGGCCACCACAAAAAGCGCCAACCCTTGTGTCATTTCTACGTCGACTGCCGCCGTTATTGCAACAATAACAATCGCCAGCAAAAGCATGGCCGCCGTATCAAGAATCCCAACCGCGATGACTGAACGAATCAAGGGCAGACCCTGTGGTGAACGGCTTCCGAAGACCAAGCCTACGCCAACACCTGCGCCCAAGCTGGACAAGGCAGTCAACGCGGCCGTCACCACTCCTTGCTGTGTTAATTGCTCAGGTCTAAATTTGAAAATCCACTCGTTAGCCGCTGATAAATCGCCGACCTCAAACGCAAAGCCCAAACTGGCGTAGATCATGAGTAAGATCATCGGCATGAGCAGCCACCCAGCGAGTAGCAGCACCACCTGTGGTCCGGGCAGTGCCGCTAACGTGACGACGAAAATGAGCACACCGAGTATTTTTAAGTGGTCAGCGGTTTGAATGTTACTCAAGCTCGCCACAATGTCGGTGGCACTTGCTGAGTTCCACTGATTTTCGTAGACCGCAAGGGTCGCCTCAGCGCCTAACACCATCGGGACGAGCAATAAGGTTGCGACCAGAAACGCCAACAGTGCCTGTAAAGCACCGATCCAACGCCAGCGCGTATCGCGACCCGCGAGCGATGCAACCCATTGAACTGAGCCCATAGGCGAGCTACGCCCCATACTTCCGATGCTCAGTTCCACCACCAATACGGGACACACAACGACGGCAAGTACGGCGAGGTACACCAACAAAAATGCACCACCGCCCTGCTCTCCAATCACAAAGGGCAACCGCAATACGTTACCCAAGCCAAGGGACACGGCTAGCAAGGCAAAAATGAGCGTCGTACGCCCCCGCCACGGCTGTTGAACGTTACTGTCCAATTCGACCTTCCATTGAGCTAAGTTACGACTATAAACATCAGACACTGACATGAGCCATGCGTATAATGATTCCATGGGTAAAACAAAAAAACCGTCAGACAACACCATAGCGCAGAACAAGCGCTCGCGTTTCGAATATAACTTGTTAGATACATTTGAAGCGGGCGTCGCTTTAATGGGCTGGGAGGTCAAAGCGCTTCGAGCCGGGCGTGTTCAGCTTACCGACGCTTTTGTGGTGATGACGAAAGGCGAAGCCTTCCTGCTGGGCTCGCAAATCGCACCCTTGGAGACCGTTTCAACACACTATGTGGTGGAGAAAACACGCTCGCGCAAACTTCTACTGCACAAAAAAGAGCTCGCTAAGATCAATGAGGCGCTGACACAAAAAGGTCAAACCTGTGTCTGCACAACGCTGTATTGGAAAGGTCATTTGGTCAAAGCAAAAATTGCGATTGCTCAGGGGAAAAAGTTACACGACAAGCGTGACACCGAGAAGCAACGTGACTGGCAGCGTGACAAAGCACGCATTGTGAGAGACAACGTCAAGCAGTGACCTCAGGAGAGGCCCGCGAAGGTGTTCCATCCTCCCAGAACCAACGCGACCACCAAGGCAATTGGCCGATAGGCCGCCCCGCCAAAGCGGTGAAATAAGCCGCTCCCCAACTTATCGCCCAGCACCCCAAGCGGAATGGCTAAGAGCAATAAAAATAAAGGCGTTGCGGTGACCATGCCAGCAACACTGAACATAAAAAACGCGAGAATATTCGACGCGAAAAAAAATGCCATTAAAAAGGCTCTCGCCGCACCCGGCTCTGAAATGACCGCCATGGCATAGACCACCACCGGCGGCCCTGGAATAGCAAACGCACCGTTCATGAGACCCGACAACACGCCCGTGCCCGACGTCACCGATGCGGGCGCTTTGCGCTGCGCAGAGGGCTTAATAAAGGCCGTAACGAGGGTGGCCGCGATAACGCAAATGCCAATCCACAATTGAAACTGCGCCTTTGACATGCCGCTTAATAGATAAACACCCACCGCAGTGCCAACCAAAGACCCTAAGATCATGGGCATAAACTGATCTGCCGGAAATCGACCCCACCACTCTTTGTAGCTCGTCGAACTCACCACGATCGTGAGGCTTGCGGCCAGAACCACCGCCTCGGCGGGCAGAAGCAGCAGGGAGAAAACGGGAACCGCGATCATGGCAAACCCAAAGCCCGTGAAAGCCCTCAAAAGTGCCGCCAAAAATGCCGTCCCAGCAACCGCCGCAAGTTGAAGTGGCGGCAGTATCTCAAGTATCGAATCCATTTGGTGGCACCCATCCCAGTCAGGGGCCGTATCTTAGGGCAATGATCCCGAGGACTCACTTGAAATTTTTAGCGCCACTGGTAAGGCGATAGATCTTTAGTTCGTTGACTCAGGCGCAGGCTCCTGTGCAGCACGATTACCGCGATCCATCGACGGTAACCGTGCCTCCCTGCCGTCGCGGAGTCTCTGGGGACTCGGCGGTCTAAATAAGTACGGCGCGGCCTTGAGACGCTGCTCTGCCTTGAGTGAGAGCAAAACATCGACGCCAATGTCGTGAATAAGAACGTGATATCGGGCCGTTGACTCTCGCATTGCTGACAGACTTCGGGTGAGTTCTTCGCGCGTCATTGTCTCTGATTCGATTACACGCCGCAGTCTTCGCTCTGTTTTTCTTAAGTCTCTGCGCGCCAGCAAAACATCCTTTGAGTGCTCTTTTATCAAAGGACGCACGGTTTCTCTTACTTCCGGCGACACACCCTTCAGGGCCCAGCCCAGCGGTTTCGGGTGATTGTTGCCTTGTTTGATCAAATGCCCACCGATCAAACCAACCAGTAGCAAGTTTGCGGCGACGGAGAGAATGACCAACCCCAGTAGTGCTCTGTGACTCATATCAATTTACTCCTCACCAATGACAGTGAAGCTGTATTGCTCAGCATTAGACCAATCTTCTGACGGGACATAAACCATCGTCCCCAGTGCGATACCGACACTCAACGTCACACTGGCCGCCACCGGCGAGCGCCACAAGCCAAACGCAAACAGATCTGCAATACGCTCAAGGGCGGCGCCTAAGCGCGCCTCAAGAGCCGGCTTTTGCGGATACGACTGTGAAATTTGGCGCGCGACTGCCTGAGCATCAAGGTTGGCTGTCACCGACGACTGATTAAGCCACTCGTCCAACGTCTGCTCTTGTTTGTGCAGCACTTTCAAAACGTCACTGTCAGCGAGCGCGCTCAAGATGAATTGCCGCTCAGCGTCGGGCCACGCACTCTGCTCCGCGCCCAAGGCCTCTATAAGCGCACGTGCTCGACGTTGTGATTCGCGTTCTGGGCTCATTGGTCTGTCTCCAGGTGTTTTTTTAAATTGCCGCGAGCCCGACACAGCAGGGACTCCACAGCTCGGACCGAGGAACTCATGATGAGAGCCACTTCACGGTTCGTAAAATTTTGATAATAAGTCAAGACCAGCGCCGTGCGCTGGCTCTCGGGGAGTTCGCACAGAGCCGCATCGATGCTCGCAGCACCGAACGTCTCTTGCGTGGTTGGTGGCTGCGCAGCAGGCTCACGGGCGTCCTCAAGCGTCTTGTATCCGGGCTTCCGCAACAGATCGATGCATCGGTTGTGCGCAATGCGGTGCAGCCAAGTGGTCAGCCGCGACTTCTCTGGGTTGAAGCGATCTAACCGCTGCCACAGCACTAACATCACCTCCTGCGCGACATCTTGCGCCAAGTACTCATCGCCCAAGATGCGGCGGGCGTAGACCTCCACAGCCGGCAAGTGACGCGCCACTAAGCTCGCATAGGCACGACGGTCACCCTGGCAGACACGCGCCACCAGCTCTGATTCATCGCTAACCACTCGATCGTGTTCGACGTTTTTCAGGACGCGTCTGAAGGGCCCCTTCGCTCTGAGTTACCTTCTTTCGAGCGTTTGTGGTCCCGACCCCGCTTCATTCGACGCGCCGCGTCATCTCGAGAGCCTTTGAACTCGCGCTTTGTCAGCTGTCCATCGCCGTCAGCGTCTATTCGATTAAATACCGATATTCGCCGTTCTTCAGCGGTCAATACGCCGTTGCCGTCGGTGTCTTCTTTATCGAACCGCGTAAGCGCCTCTTCAGCACGATCACTAACAACACGACTCACCTCGTCACGACTGACCTCACCGTCTCCATTGAGATCCATACGCATGTCAGGCGATCCACGCCGCTCAGGCATTTTGAACTCGTCTCGACTGATCATTCCATCATCATTTAAATCGAGCTGCTTAAGCATTTTGGACACCCGTTTGCCGTCAGGCTTTCGGTCGCGATGATCGTCAGCGATGACAGGGATCGAGAGTGCCATACCCACACACAGTAGAGCCGTTGTTAGTCCTTTCATTGGTCTGTCCTCAGCGCCAAATTGGCGTTTTTAGTCTCTGGTCATAGTAATACGTCTCACACCGAGAGATCCCGTCTATTGCGTAATGAACTTTTTTTTGCATTTTGCAATTATTGTCTTGCAACTTTATTCGCGTTTTGCGAATATTTCTTGCGAGCGGCACTCATCGGCACGCTCAATGGTCTTTTTGTTCTGAGTTGGACCCTGCACACCGGGTCCTTTTTTCTAAAAAAACCCAGAAAAACGCTGCACAAAAAAGGAGATAAAGGCATGATTTACAACGTTTGTTGGTTGGAAAATAACGTCATTCAACGCGTCTTCTTTCGATCGTTTGGCTGCGCTCAGTTTTTCATTTACCGCCTTCAGCGCAACAGTGACTGCCAAAACATTGCACTCGAAGAGACCGAGCTTAAAGCCGCCTAGAAAATCGCATTTTGCGAAATAAACTCTTGAATAGCATGGACGTGCTCTGACCCGCACTACGAAGAGTCATGCGCGGCACGCTCACTCAGCGCGTATTCAGACCGTCCAGCTCGATAGGACCGCGCTACAGCAAGTCAAATGCAATTGTTAGCGCACTAACCGTTTGTCTGAGCTCATCGGATCCGTAAGGCTGAACCGTGCCCACGCCCCAAACAGGACTGGGAAACACCGCGTCGTCTTCAAAGCGCACCACGTGATGCACGTGGAGCTGGCGAACAATGTTACCCAACGCAGCAATATTGAGCTTGTGCGGTGAGTAAAGTTGATCAAGCGCCTTAGACAGACGAATCGACTCGCCCATCAGAAGGTGTTGCTGCTCATCAGCCAGCTCATGAATCTCAGCCACACCCGGCACCTTCGGCACCAAAATCACCCAAGGGTAGCGTTGATCGTTCATTAGCCGCACTTGGCACAGGTGCCAATCGGCAATCAGCACCGTGTCTTGCTCAAGCCGGGCGTCGAGTTCGAAGGCGTGTGGGTCGTCCATCACTGCGCCTCAGGGGAAAGGACTGAAACAGTATCGCCGATCGCGATGTCCCCGGACTCAATGATTTTGGCGCAGAGCCCGCCGTGCCCAAGCATTGCGACAACACCACCTTTACCTAGGTTCTCTTCCATACGGGCACAGGGGTGACACAGTTGAGTCGCTTCAAAGACGGCGGTGCCAATAGTGAAGCGCTGCCGCCGAAGCGCGTTGAGGTTGAGCCCTTTGACTACCAAGTTGCGTCTTAGTAAGCGGGGATCGATATCTGCTCGCTGAAGAAAGTGTGCGGCCTGCTGAATAAACTCCTGGGAAATTAGCGAGATCTGACGACCCGAGCCGGGTGTTTTACCCATGCGGTGGTCGCCCTCCAGCCCCAAAGTCGCAACAGCGCGGGTCGCTTCTAGCGACTGCAGCGGTTCGCGCCGTCGAGGGCGCACACCAATCCACGTCAACGTGCCCGGTGCAATATCGAGCGCATATCGGTCCAGCGGATTAGGTCGTTTCACCATGACATTCCCTTATAAAATAGCGTTACCCACAAAGAATACGACGAGTGCAACCATCAATCCGCTCAGCAGATCCCGCCGCCACAAGGTAACCCCCGCCATGACGGTGAGCGTCACGCACTCGATTAACCCCGCCTCAAGCTGACCGTCTTTGCCCGTCAACGTGGTTGCAACGAGTGCCGCCATAACCGCCGGTCCAACATGATCAAGTATACGGACCACTCGCGCAGGAAAGACCACACCGGAGAGTAATAATATAAACGACGCCCTCATGAGGTAAGCGCCGATGCCTGCAACTAGAATGCCACCGAACACGCTCATGACACTCTCGGCTCATTGAACGCGGCCACAGTCAGCGCGATCAGCACCGCAATAATGAGCCCGACTTGATTGTCCATGCCTGCAAGTGCGAGCGCGGCGCCACCACTTACAAGGGCGGTCACCACCTGATTCCGCCGTTTAATGGCCATAAGTAACAAACCCAGGAAGAGTAGCGGTATTGCAATATCGATACCCAAAGTTTCGGGAATGATCGGCGCCAAAATAATACCCAGCCCTGTAAAACTGACCCACAGACCCCAAAACATAAAGCCCGCCGCCAAGTAGTAGCGCCTGAAGTCGGCGTCATCTGACAGCTCTTTGACTTGGGTCAGCGCGAACACCTGATCAATAAGCACGTAAGGCCCCAACCACCGAAACCACGCGGGCTGCCCTTGGAACCGCGGCGCCAAGGTGACCGAGTACAGAATATGTCTCGCGGTGACAATTAAGGTCGTGGTCACGGCTGCAGAGACTGCAGCGCCTTCGCCAATGAGCGTCATTAACGTCATCTGGGCCGCCCCACCGAACATAATGATCGAACTTGACCACCCCAGAAGCTGAGGTACCCCCGACTCCACCACCATGACCCCAAACAAGAGCGCAAATGGGAGCGCGGGCAAAAAAAGGACAGCGACGTCTCGACAGGCGAGACGAATAATAGAGGTCGTTGATTTCATGCGCGCAGTGTACTCGACTTATTTCATCGTGGCTGTCCGCACCATCATGTATACTCAACCTCATGGGGGCGTTACGGATTCGACGACGGTAACGAAACCTGCGGTGCATGCCGTGATGGTAGCCAATCACGTAAATCCAAAGCTGCAAACTATTAGTTGCCAATGACGACAACTACGGTGCACAACTGGCTGCGTAAGTAGCCCTTTGTAACACCATCCAGGTGCTTCGGCCCTGGCGGTCTATAGTAAGGTGCCAGTACCGCGCTTGTGACTGTCATATAGAACTGGACCGCAGTCGGTTATGTCCCGGGATCGACTGTCAAACTTTACGGGGCTCGCGGCCAACGTCCTGACCGTTGGGCTGTTTGCCGTTAAATTAATTAACGGAAACTAAGCATGTAGAGCCAAAGGCAGAGTACTGGCGGACGCGGGTTCAACTCCCGCCGCCTCCACCAAAAACCGAAAAGGGTCGCCCGTCAGGGTGGCCTTTTTTGGTTTTAGCGGCTGTGACAGCTGAACCCGCGCCCGCAGGGAAGGGTCGCCGAAGCAGCGCGTAGGCGTGGTGAACAGGCCAAAGGCCTGTGAAGCTCAAACTCCCGCCGCCTCCACCAAAAACCGAAAAGGGTCGCCCGTCAGGGTGGCCTTTTTTGGTTTTAACGGCTGTGAAAGCTGAACCCGCGCCCGCAGGGAAGGATCGCTGCAGCAGCGTGTAGATGCACCGGTTTCGCTTAGCTCATATTGCTGATCGAATGGCTTATCGGGGTACCTTACTCGGGCATTCCAGCCTGCAGCGCAAAGTTGTACGCCGCATCTGCCAGGGGCGCGACGCGGTCGCTCATGGATTTTGCGTGAGCCGAAGAAGCGGTTCCGTCAATCACGCGCTTCTTAATGCCCTGGGTAATGCCAGCCGCGCGGAAGAGGTTGTAGGCGAAATACCACTCCATTGGCGGCATAGGGTAATTAGTGCGCGTAACGTAGCGATCGACCGCCTCTTGCACCGACGGAATGCCGAGCTCTTCAAGGTTCAGGCCAAGCAGGCCCGCGCGGCCTTCAGCAGGTTGCAGCCAGTTGAGCATGAGATATGAAAAGTCTGCAATTGGATCGCCAAGCGTTGACAGCTCCCAATCGAGTACAGCGATAATGCGTGGCTCAGTCTTGTGATAAATCACATTGTCGAGGCGATAATCGCCGTGAACGACAGAGCTTCCATGCTGCGGTGGAATGGTTTGAGGCAGCCATTCGATCAACCGCTCCATGTTGGGCATATGCTCGGTTTCCGAGAGCTTGTATTGCTTAGACCAGCGCCCAATCTGGCGAGCGCAATAATCGGTCGGTTTGCCATAGTCCCCAAGACCAATCTCATCGGGCTTGTTGAGGTGCATATCGGCCATGGTGTCGATCAGCGAGTTGTAGATCGCCCGGCGCTCGTCAGGTTCCCTACCGGGGAGGGCGCCATTCCATAGTGAACGACCATCAGCCATGCTCATAACCAAGAATTTGGAGCCCAGAACTGCAGAGTCTTCGCAGAGGCCATAGGTCTTGGGCACGGGAAAACCGGTTGGGTGTAGACCCGTCATCACTGCATATTCGCGGTCAACCGCGTGCGCCGATGGGAGCAATTTGCCAAACGGCTGACGGCGAAGGACGTAATTGGTGGACGGCGTCTCAATCTTATAGGTCGGATTCGATTGGCCACCTTTAAATTTGGTGTAGCTGATCGGACCCTTAAACCCCTCAACGTTGGCCTCAAACCAAGCGGTGAGCGCCTCCATATCAAGCTTGTCTTGGTCAGACACCTCTACGGTGCCAACCATTTCCTTGTCGAAATCGATATCCATCTATTATCCCCGAGTGCCCTTTTGCGCTGCAGGACGGGTTTCACTACCCGCCCAAATTCGATTAGCGCGTCGCTCCCATGTCGCTGGAGCTAAGGTTACCAGCGTCGTTTACTTTCTTTTAGACGCGGATGCCTAGTATGGGGCAATTACATCAGCCTAAGGGGTATACCAAATAGGAGACGTGTAGGCACGCTCCTGTTGAGATGGCACCGCTTTTTTCGCTAAATCGACGCCAAGGTAGACATGGTCATAAGTCGTCCAGTTTGGTGTCGGGATCTCGAGTACACGCACGTAGTAAAAGGCATGCTGGTCTGGATCAAAGTCAGGGTCTTTCCAGTAGCCGCTCAAAATCGGGGCGCCAATACTGTTGGAGTAAGACGCCGTTTCAATATCCACGGTATTACCCACCGCTGGCACCTTGCCATCGGCATTTTTTTGCCGATCACCTGACCAGCTCACATCATAGACCTGCTCTGCCGCTGAGCCATCGTCGTTGGTCCAGCCCTTGACCACCTGAATTCGATCAAGATTTGCGCCATCGGGATCTCTCAAAACCGCGATGAGGAGGGCCGGTGCCTTGCCATCGGCGGCGGCAGTAAGATCACCGCCCATGGGCACACCATTGGCATATCCATAGCGGGCAAAGTCACTTCGGTACAAATCCTCTTCCACATAGTTAAAGCCACCAAACACTCTCACTCGCATGCGGGTTCCGGTCGTTGCAAAAACTTCCTTGCGTTTCATCGCATCCCATAGTGCTTCTCGCGTGTTATCTCTAGCCCAAACGCCGGCCAAACCAGCGGCCAAGGCCTGTTCATGGGTTTGGTCATCGGTAGGGTCATCAGGGGTCAGACGCCCGGTGATGATCTCGTCAAAGCGGATCGGGTCGGCCGTGGGCTCAACCGCCGCAATCTTTCCAAAAAAATTGGCTTCGTCGGTGGTGGAAAGCGAAGTATGGGAGTCAGTAGAGCCAATCATGCCAAACTTAAAGGGATTCGTACCAAGGGATTTTTCATAGAGCATGCCGCGCTTGAGAGCTGCTCGCGCATACTCTTTGGGCAACATATCCGGCGTCTTCAATTGCGGGCCAAAACTGCCGACATCCCAAGTGAAATAGTCAGCGAACTCATCGTCAGGGCTCAAACTGGGGTGGGCCTCACCATCTCCCTTCATCTGAGTTACCTCGTAGAGCGGCTCCCACGCCTGACGCCTTTTTGCATAATCCTCATCGAGCGGCTCACGATCGGTTAACGTCACATCGTCAAACATGAGGCCATTGGAAAGGTTTCCGTTATGCGCAATAGCTAACACCCGACCATCGGTGCTGGCTTCATAGGCCTCCATCCAGTCCCAGAGCCGCTCTGGATCTGAACTTTCCAGCGCGCTAAAGGGTACGACCTGATCTGCCTCTTCTTTGTCGCCTCGGTAAACCACGACACGATGCAGATTGTTACCCGCGGGTCCGGAAGTCCATTCGTAACCAATAAAAGCGGTAAACAAGCCTGGGCTGTTGTAACGCTCGGCCGATGCGGTTGCGTTGTCCCACATATCCTCCATAAAAGACAGATCCATTTCAGGTGGCCCGTCCTCACCAATAAAGGCTTGCGCCCAGTAAATGTAAACCTCTCCCCACGCCTGAGGTGTATCAGGTTCAGCGAGTTCGAGTAATTTTCGACCCCATGCGGTTTTAAGCAAGGAGGGGTGGTTCTCCTGAATCGCAATGGCAAGCCCAAAGGTCTCGGCATGATCACTCACCACTAGAAAATCTAGGGGGCGAACAATCTTTGAGGGGACACCGGTAGACGAGGTAACCGTCTCTCCTCTCGCCCACCGAAAAGAGTCATCGGGTGTGAGGCGGTTGAGAAAAAACCCCGCATCCGCAGAGTAAGCGGTGTGCAGGTGGGTATCGCCAAAGAACACTTGGTTCGGAAAGGCGTCTTGCAGGTAGGGTGAGTAAGTAGTTCTGGGGTCGGGCAGGGTTGGCGGCGCGTCACTGTGCTCGCCAGTCGCGTTCGTGAACACGCTGAAGACTAAGCTGCACGCTACGAAGGTCGGCCACAATGCGCGGCCTATCACTCTCACTAGTGTCTCTCTATTCGCGTATATCATCAGTTTTAACCTGTGCTCAATTATCTGTGAAGACTTCTCCCACCACTCAGACCAAAAAGTCAATGTGTGGCCAGTTTAATCTCAAATTATGTAGGAGCCGGCTTTTAGGCCCAAAGTGTCGCCTTTTGCACAGCGTGTGCCGACAACTGTGAATCGCTAGAGTAAGGTTTTACGCATATACACATAGATTTTCTATTTCGGCCGTTTGCAGCTCAATGCCTGAGATAGCGCCACTCTCACACCCTGCCCGCTGCTCGCGCCTTCCGGTGGGCCATAGATGTCCCCTTTCATCAGCGCAGCCAAGTCAGAAACCTCACCTAGGGTTGTAATGACCGATGGTCAGCTATATAGTTGACCATCGGTCATTTAACATTTTGAAGCTCGCATCGAGGTTGGCACCGCAACCCCAGAAACCGCAGGGTAGAGACACTCATGAATTCAGTCGTTGCTATAAATCAGAGAGCGCGAAGCAGCGAACAAAAAGCGCTGCGGCGTCACGCCGTGCTGGAAACGGCTGAAGTGTATTTCAAAGAGGTCGGCTATGAGGCTTTCTCTATGGCTCAGCTCGCCAAGAAGTCTGGCGTTGCCAAAGGCACGCTCTACCTCTACTTCAACACGAGAGAAGAACTTTTTTTGACCCTTTATGAGCAAAGCTTGGTCCGATGGAGCCAAATTTTTATCGGCTCCTTATCCGACACGATGACCAGTAAGACATATGCCCAGTCGCTCTACAAAACGACTCAAGCCGATGGCGTCTTTTTACCTTTACTCATCAGACTCGAACATGTCATTGAGCACAACGTTGCCATTCCCCGGCTCATTGAATCGAAGCGCGTATTCATAAATCAGGTAGAGGCCGTTGCAGCAGCCACGTCCACCGCACTCAGATTAAGCACTGCACAAGCAACAGAGGTCGTCAAAACGATGGGCGTACTTCTAATCGGGGCGACGCAAACCGACCAGAGCCCGGCACTCGATGACGAAGACCTGCCTGCGGATGTTCAGTACCTGATTACCAGCTTTTCGTCAGAGCCGCTCTTCATCAAAAACGCAGCGCGCATCATCGAAGGCATACGCGCAGAGGATATTTCCGGCGTCTAATCGAATCAAAGTCGCGGGTAAATCAAAACGAATTACTCAACAAAAAATAGACAGATCAACCTCGGAGAAAACCATGGGCGCAGCAGAACACCAGAACCTCACCGGATTCGATACACAAGATCTAGACGCATTGATCAAACTACAGCGAAGCAAGTTCCGTGCTGAAGGTGAGGTCACCTATGCCACACGAATTGACCGCCTAAAGCGACTCAAAGCGCTGATCTTGGAAAACAAAGTGGAGTTCGCCAACACGACCAAACGCGAGTTCAACGGTGCACGGTCTTATGAATTTAGTTTGTTCTCAGAGTTCGGTTCAAAAGTAGAAGCTATCGACTATTCCATTAAGCATCTAAAAGAATGGATGAAGCCTGAAAAGCGAAAAACCAACAAACCCATGAATTTTTTGGGAGGAAAAGGTCAGGTCAGGCACTTTCCAAAAGGTGTTGTTGGCATCATTTCTCCCTGGAACCTCCCCTTCGGCTTAACCGTAGCCCCTTTGACCAGTGCGCTAGCGGCTGGTAACCGAGCATTACTGAAACCCTCGGAATTTGTTCCTGAGACAGCGGCCTTGTTTGCCGAGGTTGTTCCCAAATATTTCTCAAAAGATGAGGTCGCAGTTGTTACTGGGGGGGCAGAAATTAGTCAGAAATTTGCGGAGCTACCCTTCGACCACCTTCTCTTCACAGGATCTACTCGAGTCGGCGCACAGATCATGCAAGCCGCGTCAAAAAATCTGGTGCCAGTTACGCTCGAGCTTGGCGGTAAGTCACCCGTCATTATTGGCCGCAGCGCAAACCTTGAGCTTGCAGGAACTCGCCTGACATTCAGTAAGTTTTTGAATGGCGGCCAGTTATGTCTGTCCCCCGACTACGTTCTTGTGCCACGGGAACTCGAAGAGCAGCTGGTTGCTCGGGTAATTCATGAGGCGCAGTCAATGTATCCAAACGTCACCGAAAATGAAGACTACGCGGGTGTAATCAACGAAAGACACTTTGCTAGATTGCAAAACTACATTGATGACGCAGTGGCCAAAGGGGCCAAGCTTACGATTGTTGGTGCTGACCAGACCCGGGCGTCAGAGGACAACCGCCGTATGCCCCTGCACATATTACAGAACGTCAATGAAGACATGCTGGTGATGCATGAGGAAATTTTTGGCCCCATTCTTCCGATTATGTCCTATGGCGACATCACGGAAGTTCCGGATCAGGTTGAACCTCGCCGCAACCCCCTCGCCATGTACTATTTTGGCAAAGATAAAAGTGAGCAAGAGTACTTACTGAGTCACGTCCCCAGCGGTGGTGTTTGTATCAATGATATTACGCTGCACTACGTGCAAGAGGACCTGCCGTTTGGGGGTGTCGGCGCATCGGGCATGGGCGCGTATCACGGCCCCGAAGGCTTTAAAACCCTAAGCCACCCCCGGGCGATTTACAGCCAAACCATGATCGATGTCTTACCCATCATTGGTGCACGCCCGCCCTTTGGCGAAAAATTCCGTAAGAACATCCGCAAAATTCTTGGCGCAATCTAATGTAAACGCTTGGGAATTTTGGGGGCGCCTCGCGATTAAGGCAGAGCTCAACGGTCGTGACATTGACCCAATTGTTTTTTACTGCAATCGACGACCGGCAGAGCGTTTGACCAAAAATCGCCGGCCATCACAAATAGGATAGGCAAACATGAACAAAACATCTGGAGCATTATCATGACGATTAATCGCCAATGGCTACTCGCAGAACGCCCTTCAGGCATGGTTGGCCCGCATAATTTTGAGTACGCCGAAACTCCTATTCCCGAACCCAAAAATAATGAGGTGCTGGTCAAAAATTTGTTCCTATCTTTTGATCCTGCCCAGCGAAACTGGATGGTTGATCGTAAGGCCTATCTGCCGCCAGTGGCCATTGGCGCACCTATGCGGGCAGCATCTGTGGGTGAGGTCGTCGATTCGCGACATGCCGACTATCAAGTGGGTGACCTCGTGCAAACGACGGGGTATTGGCAAGATTACGTGGTTGCCGCTCCTGGTGAGGGGCCTATGGGTTTGGTTAAATTACCCCCAGGGGTATCGCCCGAAATGATGTTGTCAGTGCTGGGCATCACGGGGCTTACGGCCTATTTTGGATTGCTAGATGTTGGCCAGCCTAAAGCCGGTGACACCGTTTTAGTTTCCGGTGCTGCAGGCTCTACCGGTTCTTTTGTCGGTCAAATAGCGAAGATCAAAGGTTGCCGCGTTGTCGGCATCGCTGGCGGCCCCGATAAATGTCGGTGGTTGCAAGAAACCGCCGGCTTTGACGCCGTCATCGACTACAAAAATGACAATGTCAGCGAACAAATTGCCCATCATTGTCCCGACAAGTGGGACGTATTCTTCGATAACGTGGGTGGACCTATTCTTGAAGCGGCAATCGATCACATTAATCTGCGCTCGCGGATTGTTCTATGCGGGAGCATCTCTGGCTACAACGCGACAGCTCCGATACCGGGCCCCTCAAACTTGTCGAACCTCACGATTAACCGGGCGCGCATGGAAGGATTCGTTATTTTGGATTACATGCCACGAGCCATGGAGGCTATTCAAGATTTAATGGCATGGGTAGCTTCAGGGGACTTGGTTTATCAAGTCGACCTGCAGGAAGGCTTTGACAATATCCCAGCCACCTTGCAGCGCCTGTACACTGGGCAAAACCTTGGCAAACAGCTACTCAAAATTAGCTAACGACATTAATCAATAGGATAGCTATGACACACATCACACCCAAGCAGCGCGAAGACGTACCCGACCTAGCCCCAATGCTGCAAATGGTCGAAGCCTCCATGGGCTTTCTGCCAACAGCCATGATGACCATGGCCCATTGGCCCGAGCTCTCACAGGCTGTTGGCGGTCTTGGGGCGACGATTTTGACTGGCGGCGAATTAGACCCCGGGCTTAAGCAAATGATTGCCTTTGCGGTGAGTAACGCAGCGGGGTGCCGTTATTGCCAAGCCCACACCGCCAAGTCAGCACAAAAAAATGCGGTCAGCGCGGAAAAAATACAGGCGATCTTCGAGTTTGAGAGCAGCGACTTATTTTCTGATCAGGAGAAAGCGGCACTGCGAGTGGCAGTGCATGCCGGCATGGTACCCAATGCAGTTGAAGCCCAGCACATGGCTGAATTATCGATGCATTTTAATGACAAGCAAGCCGTAGAGGTCGTCGCCGTTATTTCAATGTTTGGATTTTTGAACCGCTGGAACGACACAATGGCAACCACCTTAGAAGATGCGCCCAAGAGCTTTGCAGCAGACCAGCTTGCCGCACACGGCTGGGTTGCAGGCAAGCACGAATAACCAGCGTCCGATTGCCGCCCCATAACTGGGTAAGCTAAATCACTAGACTCTCCGTGTGCCCGGAAGGTGCCTGTTTTGCTCGAGAGCCCACATTGAGGTTTTTCACCTGATGTAGGCTCTCGGTAGTTTTAGGCCTCTAAACCCTTTACCAAGATGGAGTTTGCTGTACTGCCAGCATCTCGGTGTTTAGCGATGGCTTGGTAGTCATCCGAAGTCATCCAGGCCAAAGCAGATTCCTGCGATGGGAACTCAATAATGACCGACCTTGTATCGCTCCACTCACCCGCCAGAACCATAGGGTCCTCATCAACACTCAGCATCTTGCCATCGAACTTTTTAAAAACCTCTGCGAAACCCGCTGAATAGGTGTCGTATTCACTACGATCATGAATTTTAAATCTAGCAATTATATAAACGGACATCGTATTTAACTCCCAATTATGTGTGGTCGAGCGGCGACGCAAAGCAAGAAAACAACCCCTGAACGACCTTCCCAGCTTGCGCTGTGCTTACAATCAAATGTTGCAATGACTTACGGTCATTTATATACTGACCGTCGGTCATTTAAGATCAAATAATTTAAAATAAGACACATGCAAGGCCGTTCGACTTACCGGACGCTGCCTGAAACAGGTGAGATATAGCGATGAAATTACTCACGTTCAAACAGCAGGATTCGGAATATCTAGGGGCTTTGACTGACACTGGAGTCTTCAACCTAAGCGTTGCTGCTCCTCAGGACATCGCTTTTTCTTCCATGCAGCACTTTATAGAGGCCGGCCAACCCGCCCTTGATCGCGCCTATGCAATGCTTGCATCGAGTTCTGCATCAATACCTTCGGATCAGGTGGACTGGCTCGCACCACTGCCGTTACCCGCGCAAGTTCGAGACTGCTTGGGTTTTGAAGAGCATTTGAAAAATTCGTACAAAAGCGCCATCAAACTGAGTGCCATGACAGCAGATGATCCGGCTAAAGCTGAGCAGGAACTGCAAGCCAGTGGTCGATTTACGGTGCCTGAAGTCTGGTACCAGCAGCCCCTTTACTACAAGGCCAACCGGTTTTCCGTAGCACAAAGCGGAAAGGACGTGGTGTGGCCAGCCTATTCAGACGTTATGGATTTTGAACTCGAGCTGGCCTGCATTATTGGCAAAAAAGGCAAAGACATCAGTAAGGCAAACGCGGAAGACCATATATTTGGATACACCATTTACAACGACTTCTCGGCAAGAGACACACAAATGCAAGAGTCTGGCGGACCGTTAGGGCCAGCCAAAAGTAAAGATTTCGACGACTCAATTATTCTTGGACCCGTTATCGTCACCAAGGACGAGCTCGATGACCCTTATAACTTGCGCATGCAAGCTCGGGTCAATGGCGAAACGTGGTGCGATAACAATAGCAGCACCATTCACTGGAAGTTCTCAGACATGATCGCCCACATCAGCAAAAGTGAAACCCTTCACCCCGGTGAGGTCATCGGCTCCGGCACGGTGGGTCTTGGCTGCGGTTTAGAGCACCTGCGCTTTTTAAACGATGGTGATGTTGTAGAGCTCGAAATTGAAAAAATTGGCGTCATCTCCAACAAAGTAACTCGGCGGTAATAAAAATGGATAACCAAAACAATCATGAGTTAAATCACCCAAGTACCGGCAGTGAGTTCTCTCGCCACTGGCTCTTGGTGCTGGTATGCGCGGTGGGAATCGGTGTCGGAGTCTCAGCACTACCCTTCTACACACAGGGCATATTTATTGAAGCTTGGGTTGCCGACTTTGGTTGGACACGGGCTCAGGCCTCTTTGGGCATTTTAGGCTCAACTCTGGCCCTCGCTGCAGTCTTGCCTTTTATTGGCTTAATCGTTGATCGCTACGGCCTGGTGCGACCCGTCATGGTTTCTTTACTGGGCCTGGCATTGGCCTACGTATTGCTGGGTCTGTTTGTTCAATCCATTACAACCTTTGTGATGCTGGCAATGCTTCAGGCCATACTGGGCAGTGCCTCGTCCCCCCTAGCCTATACACGTGCAATAAATACCGTGTTTAACAAACAACGGGGTCTGGCCTTGGGCATCGCTCTGTCGGGGGCCGGTGTGGCTGCCACGTTCGGGCCCACTTTGATCAGTGGCGCCGTAGCCGAGTTCGGCTGGCGAGGCGCCTACTTTGCCATGGCCTTATTTACCTTGGTCGTTGGTGCGGTCATCGTTATCGTTTTGTCTCGCCTTAATGGCGCCAAAACACCTGCAAACATCGATCCAAAGGCAGCCAGTGAAGCATTCAAATTGGCTAAGGCAAGTCGTACCTATTGGATAATCATGGCCGCGATCTTCTGCTTGTCCCTAGGCCTTGGCGGCTTGATGATTCATTTCATACCGGTACTTCTCGAGATCGGTTTCACTAAAAGCGATGCGGCTAAAATAGCCGGCGTTATTGGTATAGCTGTTGTACTGGGCCGACTCCTAGTGGGTTTTGCTGTCGATCGTATATTTGCTCCGCGAGTGGCCATTGCCATTTTGCTTGCTTGTATTCTGGGCGTTTTGGCGCTGGCAACCGTGGGGGCAGCTGTCGCCCTAACGGCTGCATTCGTCATAGGGTTTTCAGTAGGCGCCGAAGTTGACCTAATTGGCTATCTCGTCGCTCGATATTTTGGCATGCAAGCCTATGGCCAAATTTATGGAAGACAATACGCCGCATTTTTGATCGCAACCGGCTTAGGGCCTGTTATTTTCGGTGCGGTTCGTGACGCGTCCGATAACTATATTCCGTCATTATTCATAGCCGCTGCCTTCATGCTGGTATCGACTACGTTGTTTTCAAAGCTCCCCAAATTTCAGCCCTAGAGCAGCACCGGCTGAATACGGGTGCCTGCTCGACAGTAATCCTCTCGGTCCCTAGGGCACATCGCCTCGCCGATCGATTCATTCATAAGTGCAATACGGTTCACCCAGTGCAACACAGCGCTAACGGAGAAGCTCTATGAAAAAACTGAATGCCTACGATCAAATCAACGCCGCCTCATTGTTGTTGGTGTCGCCCGAGTGGCGAAAGGTTAAAGCAGCCCGACAGTCGGCGGTGTCGTTTGAAACACCAGATGTCGCTATGCCCACTGAAACCCGAACAATAGCGGGCCGAAAGATCCGCCTTGCTGAAGCCGGACCAGCCAACGGACCGCTCGTGGTACTGCTCAGTCCATTCCCAGAGAGTATTCTGAGTTTCAGCGGCTCCTGGAAAGCACTCACAGAGAAATGCCGGGTCATTGCCATCGACCTGCCAGGGTTTGGTGCGTCTGAGGGTGACCGTAGTGATATGTCACCCAACGCGCAGGGGGCTCATCTGGCTGCAATCTTTGATGAGCTTGACCTGCATAATATTCATCTTGTCGGACCTGATGTGGGAATGGGAGCGGCCTTAGCTTACGTTCTCAACCACACACATCGCGTAAAAAGCTTGGCAGTAGGGCATGGTGTCGGGGCGCCAGGCCCGTTCAAACTGGCCTTTATGATTAACATGTTGGCCAAGTTTGGCGTCATGCGCTTCGTAACCGGTTTATTGGGTGCCGGACCACTCATCGCCTTCTCGTCGAAGCTTGGCTCCATTCGCCATCGCGCCAATGCAAAGCAAATCGATGATTACAAACGTGCTTACTCGGGGCGTGCCCCTGAGGTGGTTTATTGGTTTAAAGACTTTCGATCCAAAGCGACAGCGCTGGCAGATCGGGTGAAAAAAATCGACATACCCACCTTAGTTTTCTGGGGTGAACTCGATGTTCTGTTTGACCCTAGCAATGCTATACACCTTGATGCAGCCCTGCCCAATAGTAAGTTACACATGCTTCCTGAAGCAGGCCATCTCGCATGGGCTGATCAACCAGAATTGTTCGCTAATATGATTATTGATTGGGTGCAGGCCGCGCATAACTAAGTACGACTTCCTGTTAGGTGCAGGGCTAGTGCCACAGGCCAAATCTGGAAGCATAGCGCGCAGATAGGTATTATGGATCGATAACAGATACAGACACCGTTGCGGATGATCCGGCTCAATCTGTACCACTTGCAACCGTCGCACGTACGGCCAGCTTTAAGACGCTTAGGCTAATGCGCGAGGAAAACCTGCATCACTACCAACGAGTCATATCGTCTAGATGCAGGAATACATAGATCAGGGTGACAGCTAGGTGAATAAAAACAGTGCCCGTTACATGCCGCCTATCTGATGATTCGCGTTTCAGACATCCCCGAGAGCCAAATCGAATTTTCGGCGATCCGTGCCAGCGGTCCGGGTGGCCAGAACGTCAACAAGGTATCTTCCGCGATTCATTTAAGATTCGACGTCAAGTCCTCTAGCTTACCGGAAGCCGTTAAGTTGAAGCTCCTCCGGATGCGCGATGCCAGGATCAGTTCTGAGGGTGTGATCATCATCAAAGCGCAAAAGTTCAGGAGCCAAGAAAAAAACAGATTAGAGAGCCTCGAGCGACTCGATGACATGCTTAAGAAATGTCAGTTTGTCGATAAACCCAGAAGGAAAACTCGCCCCTCAAAGTCAGCAATCCGCAAGCGCCTTGATAGCAAGAAGAAGCAGGGTTCTATTAAGAAAAATCGCGGCAAAGTCGACGACTACTGAGGACTACGGCCAGACTGGCTTAAGCTCCAATTTTTGCCCTAAGCGTGCAGGTGACAAGCGACTGAGGTAAGTACCCGTGAAGCTAAAAACTATTGCCGAGGCGCTCCTTGATGAAGCTAGCTCAGTCGCGCAGCTGCGAGCAGCCCTAAACGCTTTTTCTCAGCTGTGCAGTGACGTTGGCGGCGTCGTACCCAACCCCAGCTTTAGCGCCTGGGCAGATGACTCCTTGTTAAAAGACGGCGTCGCTATTAGCCCAGAAGCCGCCGCCCATTGCGTAAACGACTCTCAGCGCACTGTTGTTTTTATTCGCGCAGCCTACGCAGCTATAACTGCGGCCCAACAGCGCTTTGCCAATGGTCCAATCGAGGTCCTGTATGCGGGCTGCGGGCCCTTCGCCACATTACTACTGCCACTACTGGCAAACTTTAGGCCCGGTGAGTTAGTGGTGCATCTCCTAGACATTCATCAACGATCGCTCGATAGCGTCGCGTTACTCATCAGACATTTTGATCTGGAGGGTCACCGCATCAGCTATGTAAAAGACGATGCCTGCCACTATCAACATTCGAGTAATCCCCATGTGATCATCGCCGAAACCATGCAAAAATCCTTGGAGCAGGAGCCGCAGTTTGCCGTTACTGCCAACCTCGCACCACAATTGCATGCGGGGGGAATCTTCATTCCTCAAAAGATCGAGGTTTCGCTGTGCCTTGCCAAACTGGAGGACGAGAGATCCGCACTACAACAGGGCGACGCACTAGACCCAAACGCCCTGCAGGCGGCTGGCGAACGGCATGCACTAGCCACTGTACTCTCCCTAACACCAGAGCACGCTGTGACTCTGAGACAGCAGGCCCTTCAAAACAGCCATGGCTCCCTTGAACTCAACCCAATACACGTAACCCTTCCCGCCATAACCAACCTCAATACATTTGATGCGGTTTTGTTTACTCGCATTCAGGCTTTTGAACAGCACCGGCTGCTCGATTATGAATCGGAAATAACCCTACCCTTGCGCTGCAATGAATTTACCCCGTTGAAAGCAGGCGAGCAGTACAGGGTTGGTTTACAAATTGGAAGTTATCCCAAGTTTTCCGTCACTCAAGTGCGTGATAGCTCACTGTTCAAGACCGATCAATAACGCATAAAGCTAGACAGCCTTTCAACGAGTATCCCGACAACTTTTATCGGCACTAACGGTTCAACTAGCCCGTAGGGCGCGACCGCCCCCGAAGGCCCCTAGGAAAGCGAACGTAGTACTTCTCTCGGCCTTCACATAAACCCATGCGGTCGCCCCTTGTGAGCGATAGCGCCTTGCAATCCCTGCTTGCGCCAACGCGGCGCCCAACTTGAGGAGCAGCCCCCCAAGGTCTTATGACAAGTAATTCTGGAACAATGAAAGAATGTCGCTTTTTGAACATTCGGGTCAAATACAACCCGCTACCGAGCTGCCACCAAGAGACAGGGTTAGATAAGCCAACAAAAACAACACTTTAGCTGCCTATACATTCATCTGGCACGTTTCGCGGGGAGATAGCCGTTAGCCATCGGCAAACGACCAGCGTGCGTTTGAGTCAGTGAAAAAGGCTACGATCAACGACTACCAACCTCGTGTCCTGCAGCGTAAAATTTCCGGGCTAAGCCACACTAACTCCATCAAAATAGAGACCCATACATTGACGAATTTCAAAGCACTTATCAGGCGCATCGTGAGTATTGTTGTAATCGCTGAGCTTGCGTACCTGCTCATTATTAATACCGCGCTGCACCTCTCAATTACCCAAGATCTGGTGAACAAAATTAAGCCCGAGAAGTTTCAGGTCTCTTGGGAACGCGCCTGGAGCTTTTATCCACTTCGCGTCCATGCTGAGGGAATCACCGCCAATGGCCAAAGTCGAACTCAGCAATGGGAGGTCCTTGCAACATCGGGGTCGGGCTCGATTTCTTTACTGCCCTTGGTGTTAAAACAGGTGTATATCTCCGACATCGAAGCAACAGACGTCGACTACCGGCAGCGCCCGCGACTGAAGCCCGAGCGCGACTACAGTACGTTACTCGCATTTTTTCCACCGATTACCGGTAGAGAAGTCGTCCCCGTCGAAACAACACCGCTTAAAAGTAAACGACCATGGAAAATCCATCTGAGCGGGCTGCAAGCTCAGGGCAATCACAAGTTTTGGGTGTTCAATATTCAGGGAACAGCTAGCGGCTCAGCAACCGGTGACATGTATATGGAAACCCGCCGTGGTAAATTTTGGCTGGATATTGCTAACGCCGATCTCAACCTTGGACCCGCGTATCTCAACGGAACTGCACAAGCTTATGAAGGCGGTACATTGCAGGGCTCGCTTGGGTTCACGCCAATGATTCGTAGCGAACATCGAGGAAAACGCATGCTGCGTTTTGGTTACACCGATGTACTGCTCGATGTTGGTATGGAGAATTTCAACTTCATCAACATTTTCACAACCGGACTCGGCGATCTTGATATTAAGGGCGCAGGCCAAGTAGAGGGTCGTTTAGTACTGCGTGATGGATACGTGCGTGCGGGCACTAAGCTCACGGCCTCTGCGAATAACCTCGGCGTGACGATCCGTGATGTCGATATCTCTGGTCAAGGCACCGTGCTGATTCAAACCCCAGCCGATGCTGACAGTCCGCTCGGGCTCAGTGTTGCTTACGAAGCGTTGCAGGCCGCAAATATAGACGCGAGCGAACCCTTTCTCAAGGGTAATGCTTTACGACTAGATTACAGCGGCTCCAATTATATTTACCCGGACCCCGACAAGAGCTTTCAAGAACTGTGGGATGACGACGACGCCCGTAAACGCCGTGCAATGAATACCTTTAACTTATTAGTCGATGACGCAACGGTCATTGATATGGCAACCTTCAATGCGTACTTACCTCCAGAAAGCCCTTACACCTTTGCTGGTGGCACAACTCGCCTAGATGCTGACATAGCCTTTGGCGAAGATAGTATGAAAGGTTCAATTCAGCTCGACTCTACCGCGGTAAAAATACAAGTCGACGAGCAAAGCTTTGAGGCTGATATCGACGCCGATATCGCAATCCCTAGCGGCATACCCCGTGAATTTAAAGCGAACTTAAGTGGCTCTACGCTGCGGGTGTTTAATGTGCGCGTTGACGGCAATGAAGAAAATTTTGACGGCGATTATTGGTCCGCGGCGCTTGAGCTGACATCCGCAGAAGGTACCGTGCAACAACCCTTAGCGTTAGATGCGACAGCAACGCTCAGCGTGAGCGATACGCGGCCATTGGTAGCATTCGTCGACAATAAAAGTAACCCCCCTAAATTTTTATCCAACTTGATGGCCGTTAAAGATTTAAGCGGCGAAGCGGAACTCAAGATGTTTGAAGGTAAAACCACCATTCCTCTAGCTTATGTTAATAGTGAAAAAGCAGAAGTTGCGGTGAAGGCAACGTTTTACGATGGCGAAAGAGATGGCGTTGTTTATGCGCGGTTTAAAAAATTGGATGCGCTGCTAAAACGTGAAAACGGCAAACGCAAAGTGGTGGTCACCAAATCTCGGGAGAAGTTCGATCAATACCAGATTTCTGAACGATAACAGCGCTCTCAAACTTATCAATCGTCCCAGATGCCGCCGCCGTGCTTATCGTAATCCTGCACTGAAAGCAGGAATGAGCACATCGGCGATCTACACTACTGAGGAGTGGAGTACACAAGGTGTCGACGGAAGAGCGGTACGCTAAGCTAAGCCGCGAACTCTGCCGTGATGCATTGTTTGCTTTCTCTTTGACACTCACTGAATTTAGGGCCGCTTTATACGCTGCAGCCCGGCGGTTAAGCTTTGAATTGCCACTCTAGGGAATGATGGCTATTAAACATGCAGGTAGCTCGAGACTGCATCAAAGACCACGCCACAAAAAATATGGCAACTCTATGCTTTTAAATCCAAGATCAGTTCGCAACATTTTTACCTCTGCAATACTCATGGTGTTGGCGGGCTGCGTGACGACGGTCAAAACACCCTTTGAAGTACCGGAGGCGGATTTTGCTTTAACAGCTGCACCTGCGGGGCCACTTGCTACGCTTGAAGGGACCGTTGATGCGCGCAGCCGCACCGCAACGGCCATACAGGACAAACCTTCTGACCAATACACTGCAGATGCAGACGCTGAAATTTCTGGATTTAAATTACTCAATCGCAGTGAAGACGCGCTCACTTGGCGGCTAGCCCTAATTGACTCAGCCACCCAAAGTATTGACACCCAATACTACCTGTACCATGGCGATAGCACTGGCATGCTCATTACTAGCAGACTCATTGATGCCGCCGATCGCGGTGTAAAAGTTCGAGTTATTATTGATGACATGGGCACCTTGGCGTCGGGTAAGCAGCAAGGAAAGACCCGCGATGCCATTGGCACACTGATGGTCGGTCACCCCAACATAACGTTGCGCTTATTCAATAGCGCCGATAATCGGAAGTCGGTGGGGTGGGGACTGGAGTTTGCAACCCACTTTTCCCAGCTCAACCACCGTATGCACAACAAGTCCCTCATTGTGGATAACCGAGCTGTGATTCTTGGAGGGAGAAATATTGGCGATGAGTACATGGGGCTTAGCGAAGCGCTGAATTTTCGCGACATCGATGTTCTAGGTGTCGGTGTAATAGCCCGCCAGACCAGCGCTATATTCGACCTCTTCTGGAATAGCGGCTGGGTAATTTCCGCTAATAAAGACCAGAGGCTACGAGCCGAAAAAGACTTCAACAGCGTCCGCAATTCGGTCACAGAAGCGCTGGCTAACTCACCTCAGCTTAAGCAATTTTCTGTCACGCCCATAGACTGGCGGTCTTCCTTAGAGACCCTCGCGCCCTCTTTGCATTTGGGAACCAGTGAGGTACTCACTGATATCCCGCAATCTGATGGGATTAGCGCTGACCTTTTGGAGGCTGTTTTTGACATAGTGCCGAAAACCCAGCATGAATTGCTGGTTACCAATGCCTATTTCATCCCGGATGAGCCAGGTGTTGCAATGCTTCAGCAGCTAAATGAGCGGGGTGTTGACGTAAAAGTGCATACCAATTCTCTGGCTTCTCAAGACGTGCCCGCAGTGAACAGCCACTACAAGGCATGGCGGGGTCCCATGCTCGACGCGGGTGTAGCACTTTACGAGGCACGTCATGATGCGGCCATTAAGGAGACCGTGGTTGATACAGCGCCTATTAATGCCAAGGCTATGGGCCTACATTCGAAATCTATGGTCATCGATCGCCGTTTCTCTATCGTGGGTTCTGCAAATTTTGACCCGCGCTCAGCGCTTATTAACTCGGAGATGTTCGCGGTCATCGATAGCGAGAGCCTCGCGAATGCGTTGGCTGAAGCCATAGAGCAAGATATAGCTCCGGCAAACAGTTGGCGGGTTGAGCGTGACCCCGATAGCCGTTTAACTTGGCGTAACAGCGACGAAACGCGCACTAGTCAGCCGTCCCGAAGCGGTTGGCAACGAGTTCAAGATTGGTTTTTTAGGCTCTTTCCAAAAAGCCTCTACTAATCTCACCGCACGCACAGAAATACCTCCAACTAACATTCATGCATTAGGCATACGGCGATAGTTGCTCTCGGCAGAATCTTTGGGAAGCACCCACAATGGCATCAAGCCGCGGGGCCAGCCCGTAATAGATGACCGGACATTTACTGTTAAGAAACGCGCATTTACACCGTTTTTTTTTATTTTTACAGGTCGAGAGCTGTGCGAGACTCCTTGCCCTGTCCTAGACAGTGACATGACGTTAAACCGGCAATCAAGGAAGATGGCCAAGACATGCTTAATACTGCGAGCACTACCGATCATAGCCTGAACGCCACAGCCGTGGGTATAAAGGCGTACACCCGCGAAAAATTAACGGCTACCACACCGTGAACTGTGTAGCGGCGGTGCCACGCCATGACACCATTAACATCATACTGACCAAGTTCATCATAGTCGTGCTGTTGTCTGTTTCGGGGGCCGGTGTCGAATGGCTACGTGCCGATTTCTACTACGCCAGCGCGCCCTACGTGTACCCCGTATTTTATATTTTTGCCGCTGTTTTTATGGGGTTGGGGTGGGGGTTAATAACCGCGATTTTAACCCTGTCACTGGTTTTAATATGGGCTGAACCGCAAGATTTTTTAGGTCCAATTACTATCTGCATACATGCTCTTCAGGCAATTTGGCTGGGAGTGAAGGCCCAAAGGCAAGCTAATCTCCAGGTCTTTAATGAGGGTCTGAAATTTTGGCTTTGGTGCGGCGCGCCTCTTTTATGCATTGCCTCATACCCCTATTTTTCTGAGTTTTCATGGAGTGGGACGACCATCGTCCTGCAAGAAATCTCAACGAATATCTTATCACTGCTGATATTTTCGATTGTTTTTCATTCATCTAGAGTAAGAAAGCGTCTTATTTTTCTGACCCCATCGCCGGTCATCGCTAACGAGCACGGCATTCGCTACACCTTGGAGGTCGCAGTTGCCGCACTTATCGTCATACCAGCCCAGCTATTTTTAATTATGGAATACGTGATACGGGACGATGCAAGCAACTACGAATTTATACAGTTATCTAGGACGACATCCGGTCTATACAGCGAATTTCTCCACGCTCGTTCCGAGGTCCTCTATCTCAGTGCCAACGCACTGACATCTCGAGCTGAAGATAGCCCTACTTTTGTTGCCAAAAAACTCGCCGAATCATTGAAGGGCTTTGATGCACTGTGTGGCGCCTTTATGATTACCGCAACAGCAGCGCCTATAGTGGCTAAAAATGACTGTGAAGGCCTTGATCTAGCTAATCTTCCACGGTCGTTGAGTCAATTTCATCAGGCAAGCTCCGTAGTGTTATCAGATATCACATCGAAGACCTTGACACATGGCGTCCGTGGCAGTGACTTCGAATTAGTCATACTTATGGAACATCGAGTCGTTAACCAACTCGCACGACAACTAGCGGGTGTCGACGGGCAAACAGCACCTCTGTATGACGTAACACTCGAGAACAGAAAAGCACCTTGGAGCTCGTCATATTCTGAGGCGGTTATCGAAACACCGACGACTAAGCGCCACTTTTTTTCTAAACGGCTCAATGAGCGCTTTGTTTATGAATTCCCAGCGATATCAAATTCCACCTGGGCCGCCACAGGACTTCGCATAGAGTTCAATGCGCGAGCATTTGCAGAATCCAAGCTCCGTGACACCGGAATTTTCCTCTCAATAATGATTTCTATTTTGTTCGGCATCATGATTTTTATACGATTTTTAATAAAGCATGAGGTTGAAGGTGTACAGCAACTGGCAAATTTTCTTCAAGATTACTCCCCTAACTCTGATATAGAGGTGGCACTTAATAGATTTGAAATTGCCGAATTTAGCAACCTAAAAACTGCAGTCATCAAGCTCACAAACAACTTGAACGTTTTACAAAAAGAGCAGAATAAATCGGTAGTCGAGCTACAAAACCGAGCAGCCCAGCTTCATGGCATGGTGGAACAAAGTAAGGCTTTTTTATTATTGATAAATGCCGGTGGATCCATCGTAAATCAAAACAAAATCGCTAGAGCAAAAGAATACGCTTTCATCAAAAAGTCATTTGTCGCAGCGATTAAGACATACTCCTCAAACGCGAGCGCCGACCCCTCCGGTGATATCATTTATCACAGTGCGCTGGAATGGCTTCGCAGTGGCAAAACCCAGTACTTTCAGGAAGTGAAAATATGTTTTGGCGACGCTGACGATATTCGACCTCTGACCTTGCAATTTGGTCATTACGGCACGACCAACGTCACCTACTTTGCTCGCATTGAAGACATATCAGAATTCGTAGCCACCAAGGAAAAATTGGCTCACACCTCTAGGCTTGCAGAACTTGGAGAGCTTGCCACCGGCGTCGCCCACGAACTCAGCCAACCACTTAATGCGATCACCATGAGCTCATCAAACATCGCCGCAAAGCTTAACAGGGACGGCCTCACCGATAGTTACCTGCGAGCCAAGCTCATGCGAATACAAGAACAAGTTGCGCGATCTGGAAAAATTATCAGTGACCTGAAATCGTTTGCTCGCGCAAAAAATTTGGATAAAGAGCTCACAAATACCGCCTCAGTCATTACTAAATCGATTGAAATGGTGAGATCACAATACGAGCTCGATAGCATCACTGTTCACACCAATTATTATAATGACGACCTCAAAGTTTCTGTGAATGCTCAGCAGATAGAGCAGGTTTTAATCAACCTCTTCAATAACGCAAGGCATGTCATGGCAAAGCAAGGGGGTGGCCAGTTAACCATCACCGAAAGCCGCAAAGATGACAAAGCCAGCATCATTGTTCGCGACAGTGGGCCAGGTATTGATCAGAAGCTAAGAGATAAAATTTTCACGCCGTTTTACACAACCAAAATTAGCGAGGGTGGAACCGGCTTAGGACTTTCAATCAGTCACAAGATCATGCAAGACCATCAGGGCAGTCTCATGCTGCTTGAGTCAGCAAGCGGAGCGAGCTTCGAACTACTCATTCCTCTTGCCATGACTGACTGAAAACTTCCGATTGCAGCCACAATCTCTGTACAGCACCCAGACGACATTCCGGTGGGAAGTTCACGTCAGGCACTTCAGGCAGCACGAACCACCTCGTCTAGAAACCCTGACTCGCCAACATAGCGCACACCGCGTGAGCTCAAAGATTTTTGAGCGACTGAAGGCTTTCCCCCGGGACCTTACCTACCCATAAGGCTAATCAAGGCTTCCAGGATTTAATCAGTTCCTCATAAGCAATGGTCTCTCCTTGAGGTCGCTCATTTGCTAGCTTTGCCACTGGGGATCCTGGGGCATCGATCCATATTTGCGGATCCTTTTGAGCATTCAATTTTGGTCCAAATTTACCCTGCACGCCTGATCGTTGGATGCGAGCCATCACCTTTTCTTGCTGAGCACACAGGGTGTTCAGCGCCTCCTGTGGAGTTTTTTCCCCAGACATGGCATCACCAATATTTTGCCACCATAACTGGGCCATCTTGGGATAATCAGGAATGTTAGTGCCGGTAGGTGACCAAGCTGTTCTGGCGGGTGACCGATAGAACTCAACAAGACCACCCAACTGGCTGGCGCGCTGAGTAAAGTGCTCACTATCTATTGTCGACTGTCTTGCAAAGGTGAGGCCAACATCTGACTTTTTCAAATCAACGGTTTTTGACGTCACAAACTGAGCGTATAACCAGGCGGCTTTAGTACGATCAATAGGCGTAGACTTCATCAAAGTCCACGAGCCCACATCCTGATAACCCACTTTAGTACCTTCACTCCAATAGGCGCCATGGGGCGAGGGCGCCATGCGCCATTTAGGCGTGCCATCGTCATTCATCACTGGAAGGCCTGGCACCACCATGTCTGCCGTGAAAGCGGTATACCAAAAGATTTGCTGAGCAATATGTCCCTGCGCAGGAACTGGTCCAGCCTCGCTGAACACCATGCCGGCCGCAGCTGGCGGCGCGTATTTTTTGAGCCAATCAATCGCCTTCGTGACAGCGTACACTGCCGCAGCATCGTTGGTTGCACCCCCCCGTGCAACACAAGATCCAACAGGGCGAGACTCGTCATCGACCCTCACACCCCACTCGTCAACAGGCAATCCGTTTGGCGCGCCCTGATCCCCCATGCCCGCCATCGACATCCACGCGTCGGTATAACGCCAGCCCAAAGAAGGATCTTTTTTACCGTAATCCATGCTCCCAAAAACGCGCTCCGGGCCTCCCAAATAGCTCATGTCCCGGCCCGTGAAAAATGCTGCTATGTCTTCATAAGCGGTCCAATTTACAGGCACTCCTAACGCGTACCCATACTCTGCTTTAAAATCATCCTGGGTTTTGGAGTCACTAAACCAATCCTCACGAAACCAATAAAGATTAGCGAACTGTTGGTCAGGCAGTTGATACAGTTTGCCGTCGGGAGCCGTGGTAAAACTGGTACCAATAAAGTCATTGAGGTCTAGATAAGGGCTAGTTACGGCAGCGCCCTCTGCGGCCATGAAATCGCTGAGATTACGAACTTGCTGATAGCGCCAATGTGTTCCAATAAGATCGGAGTCGTTAACATAGGCGTCATAGATATTTTGACCCGACTGCATCTGCAGTTGCAGTTTCTCAACGACATCACCCTCGCCTATTAGGTCATGGGTCACCCTGATACCCGTAATTTTGGTGAACGCAGGCGCTAGGACCTTTGCTTCAAATTCATGGGTTGTCAGCGTTTCAGATGCCACCTTAATGCTCATGCCTCTAAAGGGCTCTGCAGCATCAACAAACCATTGCATTTCTGCCTCTTGTTGAGCTCGATTTAAAACCGACGTCTTTCCTATCTCGCCATCGAGAAAATCCTTGGCTGCGTCTATCCCACCCCAGGCCGGCAGGCTCAAAAACAAAATAGTCCCTTTTAGAAAACGTGGGAATAAATGACGTCTTAGCATTGCTTTTCTCCAAGTCTTTTAAAGCTCACAAGATCTTTTCTATCTACAGTTCACTTACAACTCAACTACCTTGGCAGCACTCCAATGTAGTCTTCAATTTCAAGGCTACACCCAGCGGAAAACCGACAGTAAATAGAGCAGGCAAACGATCAGGGCGCCCGTTAGCGGGGCACCAAAAAAATACAGCCAGATCAAATTGATAAAGGCAGACCCCAGAAGTGTTATAAACAAGCGATCACCGCGAGTCGTTTGCATGCCCAAAATGCCACGGCGAGGTGTCTCTGGGAAGCGAATCGCTAAAATGGAGAACACCACTAACACCGCCCCAAGGCTATAAAAAAATAAGGCCACGGGAAACGTCCAAGCCATCCAACCGCCATCGATAAGAGGGCGGGTCCACTGCATGCCGTCTCCCGCACGTGGCACCGACAGCAACAGAGCGGCCAACCCAGCAAAAAAAAGGCAGGCAGTGGCTCCATATATCCATCGCCATTGAGTCACTGTGATTACACCCTCCCCAGAGCAAAGCCCTTGGCAATATGATGGCGCACAAAGTAAATTACAAAGGCTCCGGGGATCAGCGTCAGCACACCTGCAGCGGTCAACACCCCCCAGTCCATACCCGAGGCAGAAACAGTACGCGTCATGGTGGCAGCAATCGATTTTGCATCAACGGCGGTCAAGGTACGCGACAACAAAAGCTCTACCCATGAAAACATAAAGCAAAAAAAGGCGGCCACGCCTACGCCACTGGAGATCAGCGGTATGAAAATTTTGACGAAAAATCTGCCAAAACTGTAGCCGTCTATATAAGCCGTCTCATCGATTTCTTTGGGCACGCCGCGCATAAACCCTTCTAAAATCCAAACAGCTAAAGGCACATTAAATAAACAATGAGCTAAAGCGACCGCGATATGCGTGTCGAACAGGCCCACGGACGAGTACAGCTGAAAGAATGGCAGGGCAAATACAGCAGGGGGTGCCATGCGATTACTGAGCAACCAGAAGAATAAATGCTTATCGCCCATGAATCGGTAGCGCGAAAAGGCATAGGCGGCGGGTAACGCAACGCCAAGGGATAGCAGAGTGTTAATCAACACGTAGATCAGGGAATTGACATAGCCCATATACCAACTGGCATCGGTGAGAATTGTCACATAGTTTTGCAGCGTGAACTTGGCGGGAAACAAGGTAAAGTCAGAAATAATCTCTGCATTAGTTTTAAAGCTCATGCTAACCAGCCAATAAATTGGCAGCATTAAAAACCCAAGATATAAGACCATGACAATGGTCGACACGCGCAGACGCATCAGCTGTCACCCCCAGCATCACGCGTGACCATAACGGTGTAGAAAACCCAGCTAATCAACAGAATCACAAGAAAATACATCAATGAGAATGCCGCGGCCGGGCCCAGATCAAACTGCCCAATGGCCATCTTAACTAGATCAATCGAGAGGAACGTTGTCGAGTTACCCGGCCCGCCACCTGTCACGACGAAGGGCTCCGTGTAAATCATAAAGCTATCAATGAAACGTAAAAGCACCGCAATCAGCAGTACACCAGACATTTTAGGCAGCTCGATATAACGAAAAATATCCCAACGATTGGCCTGATCAATACGCGCAGCTTGGTAATAGGCATCAGGTATAGATTGCAGCCCCGCGTAGCACAGCAGAGCAACCAATGAAGTCCAATGCCAAACATCCATGACGATTAGAGTCACCCAAGCATCGAAGGCATCGTTCGTGTAATTGTAGTCCACCCCTAGAGCCGTCATACCTCGACCTAGCAAGCCAATATCAATCCGACAAAAAATCTGCCAAATTGTGCCTACAACATTAAATGGAATAAGGAGTGGCAGCGCCATAAGAACCAGACACAGGCTTGCCCAAAAACCACGCTTAGGCATGTTGAGCGCAATAAATATTCCCAATGGCACCTCGATAGCGAGAATAATGCCCGAAAATAAAATCTGACGTCCTAGCGCCGCATGCAAACGTTCCGAGCGCACCATTTCCTCGAACCAACCCAACCCGTTCCAAAAAAATTGGTTGTTACCAAAGGTGTCGTTAAAGGCGTAGTTCACAACGGTCATCAGTGGAATAACCGCTGAAAAGGCCACCAAAACTAAGACCGGAAGTACCAGCAACCACGCTTTATTATTTTGGATCTTGGCCATTAAAACGTCTCACCCTCTACCCGCCAGCTATCAATAAAAACATTGATTTTCTCGGGAATAAACCGAACTTGCGTCATAGTTGAATCGAAGGGGCATCCCTCAGGCACACTGACTGAGATCGGAGATCTTTCCAGCTCGGCATGCACTATTCTTCGATGCCCTAAATCTTCAATGTGCCTGACCACAACCGGTAAACCACCATCTGCAGTGAATTGGACGTATTCAGGCCGGATACCTATCTGGGTATGGCCGCAAGGGTTTCGATAGTTGGCCCCCAATGGAACGGGTTGTCCATTGATAACAGCATGGTTTCCCTCAATGCTGGCATCGAGAAAATTCATGCCCGGCGACCCAATGAAATGGCCGACAAAGGTGTGCTTAGGTGTTTCAAACAGCGATTCAGGCGTGCCCATCTGGAGGACCCGCCCCTCGTGCATCATGACCACTGTGTCAGCAAAAGTCAGTGCCTCAACCTGGTCATGAGTCACGTAAATCATGGTATGTCCAAGTTCACGGTGCAGAGATTTAAGCTGTGTGCGCAGCTCCCATTTCAGCTGTGGATCAATAACGGTCAAAGGCTCATCAAGCAAAATCGCATTAACCGACTCTCGAACCATGCCACGTCCTAGACTGATTTTTTGCTTTGCATCGGTGGTGAGGCCTCGAGCCTTTTGATCGAGGATGTCCTCAAGACCAATCATCTCAGCGATCAATGCGACCCGCGCTTCAGTTTCCGCCCTCGCGAGACCGCGATTTTTTAAAGGAAATGCTAGATTCTCTCTCACTGACATAGTGTCGTAGACCACCGGAAATTGAAAAACCTGCGCGATGTTGCGCTTCTCCGCGGGTAAATCAGTCACGTCGGTGCCATCAAATAAGACGCGACCATGAGAAGGCATAATCAAGCCCGAGATAATATTTAGGAGCGTTGTTTTACCGCACCCGGAGGGCCCAAGTAGCGCATAGGCGCCGCCCTCTTGCCAAACGTGGTTGAGCGTCTTTAACGCAAAATCACTTTCCTGCTCCCCGCTGGGAGCATAAGTATGTGCAAGGTTTGACAGCGTGATTTGAGCCATTGCTTGCCTCCTAAACCACACTATCGCCGCAGGAAACCAAACACCCTGCTTCGTCGAAAAAATAAAGCTGAGTGACGTCAAGCCACACATTGACAGAATCCCCGACTGCCATCTTTTTCAAACCCGGGGTAATTGCCACCCAAATGGCGTCGCCGTAACGCAAACGTAGAAACGTCTCGGACCCCGTGGCCTCAATCGCCACAACGGTGCAACGTAATTGCGCGGCCTGGAATTCCGACCCAACAGCCTCAGACAAGCCAATATTTATGTGATGCGCACGAAACCCTAAGGTGTATTTGCCATCAGGAAGCCCAGCCCACTGATCGTGAACATGCACCGTAGCTCCATCATTGAAAGACAGTGCATCAGCAGCTTTTCCCACTGCAATGAAATTCATGGGAGGGTCTGAAAAAACCCTCGCTGTCGTAAGAGATTCAGGGTGGCGATACACCGATAGCGTTGAGCCAAATTGCGTGACTTGCCCTTCCCAAAGGGTCGCCGTGTTGCCACCTAGCAATAACGCCTCCTCAGGTTCTGTGGTGGCATAAACAAAAATGCTGCCGGCCTGCTCAAAAATTCGAGGAATTTCAGCGCGCAATTCCTCGCGTAATTTGTAGTCTAAATTAGCCAGTGGCTCATCTAATAAAACCAGTTCGGCTCCTTTCACCAAGGCTCGAGCCAGAGCGCAGCGTTGCTGTTGCCCGCCCGAAAGCTCCAATGGCCTACGGTGTAAAATCGAGGTTAACTTGAGCATCTCGGCGGTAGTTCGAACCGTGCGATCAATATCTGCTTTGGATTGGCCCTTCAACCTCAAAGGGGACGCGATATTGTCAAAGACCGTCATGCCGGGATAGTTGATGAACTCCTGATAAACCATTGCAACATTGCGCAGCTGTACCCGCTGGTTAGTGACGTCTGTACCAGATGACAGAATGCGTCCGGTGCTGGGCTTGTCTAAACCCGCCATCAATCGCATCAAGGAGGTTTTTCCAGAAGAAGTGGGCCCCAACAACACGTTCATAGTCCCCTTTTCGAGAACAAGATCGGTGGGGGCAATGTGTAACTGCCCGTCTACGACTTGGGAAACTCCCTGTAATTCAAGTGACATTAAGTTTCCCGGTATCTGCAGCCTAAGCGCAGTCGCTTTGAGCAGCGTGAGTGCATACTTTTACTGTCACACAAGGCAATCCGCAAAAATTGGCAGACCTACAAATAGGGTGCATCTATTTTTACCTATCCAAATAAAGAACCGGCTTACTCATCCACACAAGCCGTCGCTGCATAGCCGTGTCGTAACAAAACTTATGCCGCTCCAGTGTACGCTGTGCCCGTCATTTCACTCAATATAGCCTGTTGTGACTGAACCCGCGTATATTTAGAGGTGTTACGAGCACCGAATTGTCCCAGGGGTTGCGAAAAAATAAGACTGACGGGGCCGCGCCCTCGCCAAGCGCCGGATTCTCTTCGACATGAACGCAAGTCCGCCGCAAGTACTGGAGAAAAACTATGAGCAAACACTCTATGATTCTGTCGTCTCAGATCGATAGGGTCTGCACCATAACCCTCAATCGACCCGATGACCTTAACCCGCTGTCTTGGCAAGTGCTGGGCGAAATAAAAGACGTTTTAGATGGCGCTCTCGAGGACGATAGTATTGGGGTTATTGTCATCGAAGCGGCGGGCAAAGCATTTTCCACCGGCTACGACCTGCGGGAGGAGCACTGGATCACATCACAGTACCCCGCCAATTTTTCAGACCATGTTGATATTCGGAAAGATCGAGATGATGTCCACACCATAGTCGACTACTGGATGAAGATGTGGCGCTACCCAAAGCCGATCATTGCCAAGGTGCAAGGCGACTGCCTCTCGGGTGCGGGAGAACTGCTGGGAGTCTGCGATTTAGCCGTAGTCAGCGAGCGAGCCCGCTTTGGCCATCCCGCCGGAAGAGACCTGGGAATACCACCATCGATCATGTTTTGGCCCATGCTGATTGGCTATCGAAAAACCAAAGAGCTGCTTTACACATCCCGGCTAATAAACGCCCACGAAGCGGAGAAAATTGGCCTGATAAATGAGGTCGTCGCCCACGAAGATTTGGATGCCAGAGTCGCACTACTAGCGGCCCACATCGCTCGAGCTCCCTCCGACAACCTGTCAATACTGAAAGAGGTTTCTAATACCTGGTTCGAAAATATGGGAATGGAACCTTCGGTGCGTAGGGGTGCTGATCTCGATGCGATTTACCATCAGTTCGACAGCTTTAAAGATTTTTTTCAAACCCTGCGGAAAGAAGGCGTCAAAGCCGCCTTTAAAAAGCGACGTGAGCTCTATGGCTAAATCATTATCTATTGCAACAACTCCTGCGCCAGTGTGCTTTAAGGCAAGGTGGTCAACTCGGTGTCCCGTATAAATAATTCAGAATAGATAAGTCCGGCTGCTGCAAAAAAAGCTGCTAGCCCAACTACCTCAGATGAATGACTGTTTTTAAGGATTACTATGGATCTTCCAATCGGCACCAGCTACGAAGAGATTTGCGAAAAGTTTGCGTGGGACATTCCTACGCACTTTAATATTGCAGATGCGGTCTGCGATCGTTGGGCCGAAGATACCCGCCGCATCGCCATGACCCACGAATCCTTAGACGGCAGCATTTGTGAATATAGCTTTGCTCAGATAAAAGCCTACTCCAATCAATTGGCCAACCTGTTTGGTGAACTCGGGCTCCAGTCTGGAGATCGCGTGCTTGTGATGCTTACGCAATCACCTGAATGCGCTATCTCCCATATTGGCTGCTTCAAGGCCGGCATTGTCTCCTGTCTAGCTTCAGTGCTGTTTGGACCTGATGCAATCAAACACCGACTGTTGGGTAGCAGCGCTAAGGTCTGCATTACCAATAGAGCCAATCTTGGCAAGATCACAGAAGTCATGGATCAATGCCCATCCCTTGAACACATCATAGTTACCGACGAGAACGCTCCAAATCAGGCACTGTCGTTCTGGAAGGCCCTTCAAGAGCAATCGACCAGCTTTATCAATAAAGCGACACGGGCAGAGGATACCGCTTGGATCAGCTACACCTCAGGCACCACGGGCCAACCAAAAGGCGTACTCATGCCTCACCGGCTACTGCTGGGCAACAAGCCCTTATTTGAGTACTACTACGACTACGGACCCAAGAAAAATGATGTTCTGTGGTCACCCGCAGACTGGGCCTGGATTGCAGGGTTAATTAATATCTTGTTGATCGGCTGGTACTCAGGCTGCCGTGTCGTCTCGACTGACATGCAGGGCTTTGATGCCCAAGCCGCTTTCCGAATTTTAGCCCAGCACAAAATTACCGTGTCTTTACTTACGCCAACGGTTCTAAAACTGATGCGTCAGGTAGATTCGGAAGCTGCACAAGATATTGACCTGAGAGTGGTATTAAGCGGCGGCGAGGCCGTAGGTAAAGAACTGGCACTGTGGGCTGACGACCGCTTCGGACTCACTATCAGCGAAGGCTTTGGTCAAACGGAATGCAATGGCATGATCGGCACCAACCCACGTCTCATGGAAGTACGCCATGGGTCGCTAGGTAAAGCCATGCCCGGTTCAATTTGTGCGATCGTTGATGACAAGGGGCAAGAAGTGGTGACGGGAACCAAAGGCAATATCGCCATAAAGCGCCCCCACCCCGCCATGTTCTCAGGCTACCTCGATAACCCAGACGCGACGGATGCCAAGTTCATTGGCGACTGGATGATTACCGGAGATCTTGGCGAGCAAGACGAAGACGGCTACCTCTGGTTTCATGGCCGCACCGACGATGTCATTACCAGCTCAGGCTATAGGATTGGACCAACTGAAATCGAAGACTGCTTACTAAAGAGTGACGCCGTTCAACTAGCCGCGGTTATCGGAGTCCCCGATGAACAGCGCACGGAACTGGTGAAGGCTTTTGTAGTTCTTGCAGACGGTTTTGAGCCGAACGAAGTACTTGCTGAATCATTAAAGCAGCTGGTCAGACAGTACCTTGCAAAGCACGAAGTACCCCGGCTTATCGAATTTGTTGACGCTCTGCCGCTAACAACAACAGGGAAAATCATGCGGCGCGCGCTGCGGGATCAGGAGATCTCCTCCCCTACTGGTACGGCTAGTTAATGGCCCTAGCATCTCAATCGCAAGTTCAACGTGAGGAGCCAAAAAGGCTAATACTGATCGCGCAGCCGACCAACAAGACGAGTGGGTAGCATAGAATGGCGTGCCCGGCAGATAAGAAGTCAAGCCTCGCCCCTTTTTAGCTCAGGAAGGCTCCAGCGCAGGAAAAACAAGCGTAAATTCAGCGCCGTTATCCCAATTTGCGGCACTAATAGTCCCCCCAAAGCTGCTGACAATACCGTAGCTTATCGAGCCACCTAGCCCAGTCCCCTTGCCCTCAGCTTTAGTCGTAAAAAAAGGTTCGAAGACTTTCTCTAAATCGGCATCGCTCATACCACCGCCTGTGTCCCTAATCACTACACAAACGTGTGAGTCTTGACAGACGCCCTCAACCGACACCGCACGTTCGTCAGGGTTTACATCACTAATGGCGTCGACCGCATTGCTAATAAGGTTGATAAAAACCTGCTCTAACTGACTTTCGACACCAAGAATCATGGGTAAATCGGCCCCGATATTGACGTCAATATCAATGTTGTTTTGATTGAGCACATTATTTAGCAAGGTGAGAGCGCCGGTCACCGCCTTGCCAACAGACACTGGCTGCATACTTGTTGGAGCTGTTCGCCCAAAAGTTCGCAAGTGATCGACAATTTTGGCTGCTCTGGAAACAGATGCGGTCATTGCATCCAACTTGAAGATTACAGTCTCGGTGTCGATTGGCGACGTAAGCAGTAACTTTTTAATATTCAGTGCTACTAACTTCATGTGATTCAGCGGCTGATTGAGTTCATGCGCCGTCCCCGCCGCCAGCTCGCCTAGGGTGGTTAATTTCGAAGCCTGTATTAGCTGAGCCTCTTTTGCCTTTTTAACGGTTAAATCCGTCAGTAATATCCAGTGACTGGTTTCCTTCAAGCCCACCATTTCAATCCGCCCCAGTACCGCATACTTCACAGTGCTGTTGAGCTCCAACGTTACTTCTACTGCCAACGCATTTTTACCTAACCCCCTAATTTCTTGATCTAAAGCTGCCCGGGTCTCTTGACTCCCGTCAATAAAATCCTCAAACGCTTTATTCGTAGATATGACGTTGTTGGCATGTCCATAAGCTGCGACACCCACTGGAATACCCTGAAATAACTGCTTTAAACTGGCGCTCAGCTCATCTAAGGCCTTCTTTTCTTCCTGTTCTGACTCACGGGCCTGCCGCTCTGCCGCTAACGCTTTTTTTGTCTCTAGCTCGGCCTTAACCCGGTCATGATACGCAGCCCCCAAGAGCTCGTTCAATGACGTCAATTCATCAACCTTAGTCGTAATGGCATCTTGGCGCCGACCCGCAATTCTTGCAAAGACACCCAGGAAAAAAGGGGCGGTATTTATGATCCAGTGCAAAGGCTGGACACTCTGAACCTGCAGAATATTTTGAACGTTAAAAGAAAGCTGCTGGGCATAGAGATCTAATAACGTTGAAATAATTGGAAATAGCAGTCCAAATAAAGCGCCAAAAATTGTGTATCGGTTTTTCTGCGTCATTGGTCAAGTCTACGCTGGCAAGAATAGTTTGGCGACGGCTGGTGGAACAACGTTTAAAATTCTAGCGAAGCTACCAAGTAAAAGCTGGACCGTAAATCCAAAGCTATGCCAAGGTGGGTGGCTGTCGCAACATTTCACCCATCTGCCAAAGGAGCTTGTTTTTGTGCGGGTCATCGGATTAGAGCTAATCGCCATCATCAGCCCGCCGATCTTGTACGGGTTAATCTGCCTGCCACTCAGCAATGCATTGCTCGCTCAATACCCCAATGAAGTGAACAGCTTGGGTGGCACCCACAGCACCCCGCTAGTCGTTGCCATAGAGTTAATACAGCTCTTCACTTTGATAGTTTGTGGGGCAGCCCTTCAGGGCATAGCGGGGCACCTGCCAAGATTTAAACTGTTACTGTTAGGAATAACTGTTGAAATGCTTGTCATCGCCATCTGGGTAGAGGCTCAATACTGGAATGCCATGCCGATTTGGCACCACTTCGTTTTCTTCGCCCTGATTATTCTCGGCTTGGCCATAGGTAGTGCCTTAGCAGACCGATGGCGGGCAGTCCGAACTTAATTCGTAGTTATACATTTTGTATAACTTTCCTATTTTGGCGCACTAGCAATCTGTCATCGACTCGCCTCGAAGACATAAGCAGCCAGGGCCTCAACCTCATCGGTACTTAGCTGTCCTCCGTAAGCAGGCATCGCGCCAACCCCTTGCGTGATGGCACTGCGCAGCTGCGCCAAACTGGGCTTTAACGTATTAAAACTAGGACCAACGACACCCTGAGCCTTGGCGTCTTCAAGGCTGTGACACACACCACACCCGGGCTGAGCCTTGGCCGTAAAAATAGTCTTACCCAGCAGTGCCTGATCAGACAACACCAACGATGGCTTAGGCACGACCGTTGCTGTGGCCTCTGTTACAGAGCCCAACGAATGCTCTTGATTTGATTCAATGATTGCAGCCATCTTAGGAAGCTCTTTGAGTGCTGTGATCTCAAGTACATGGTCCTCCCACCCGTTGTGACCATAACCGCGGTGGTTGTCTTGAGCCTGCTGCGGCTGCTGCTCACCCAGGGTGTCGACAGCTCGGGTAACAACACGGTGATTCCCAGCGCCGAGCTCGGTTTGGAAACTAAATGTCCGCCATGCATTGGGTCCGAGGTCGGGCCCCACCAGTTCAGCTAACTGCCAAGTCTTGCCCGAATCAAGGGAAACCTCTACCGACCTGATACCACGCTCTCCTGAAAAGGCAACGCCATATAACGTGTTCATACCGGCTAATACGGGTTCTCCCTCGGCGCCTGGGCCATTTAACCAAGACTTGACCGGCATCCGCCACATGGAGGGGTGCTGAGGCCCGCCCGACTCGCCTTGCGCCCTGAGCCGATAACCCGACTGCTGAATCTTTGCCGAGGACTCCTCCGGAGTTGCCGCGAGCTGCCTGACCCACTTGACATTATTAACCCCAAAGTAGCCAGGCACTACAAGCCGAAGAGGCCCACCGTGAACAGCGGGCAATGGCGCGCCATTCATCTCCCAAACCAGCAGACAATCTTCCAATCCCTTCGCAATTGGCACAGATCGCTCAACAACAACGGCATTTTTATCAATGCCCTCGGGCAGCTCTTCACCACCTGACGCCGTTAAAAAAGCAGCATCGCCTGCTACACCGCCAAAATGCTCAAAAATATCGGCAACACTCACACCCGTCCATAACGCGCAACCCGCCGCACCCACACTCCACTGCGAGCCCGAGGGGTCATGGGCAAAGAACTCGCGACCGTTCCCAGAACACTGCAATACGGTCGCAACCGTTCGTATGGGCATGCGCTTCAGGTCGCCAAGGGTTAGGCTTCCCGACTGCTTGCAGCCTTGAACCTCGAACGACCAGTTATCCCCGACACCCGTAACTGCCGCAGGCGGCATAGGAAGATTGTTTCGTACAAAAAAGTGTGAGGCCGGTGTAATCGGGCCAAAACCAAACTGACTGCGGCGTGTTTCTAGTGCCCAAGGCAAGTCGTTGTGCACAAAAAAGGTGGGGGACCGCTTACCATAAGGCATAGGCCGCTGGGAATTTGCCAAGGTAATAGACTGCCCCGCGAGGGCGACACCGGCGACTAAGCCCTTGATCAAAAAGCGTCGTGAGACTACCTCCATTTTGGCTCTCCCTCGTTCCTTATGCGCATCGCCATACCGTCTACGCGACTATACAGACTGCAAAACAGCCTGCAAAAATTGGTGTTGGATTGAGAGTCTAAAACGTTGAAGAGCCTCGCAACCCTTTGGTGTAAAACCCGCTAAAGCCTCCTGGTGCAGGTTGGCTAGGAGACTAAAGGCAAAGCAGTGACACGCCCACAATGATGCTGGCCGCGCGAAGCGCCATTGCGATTCATCTACCTAAGCGCCTAACACCGTCGATCGCAGGTACAGCTGACATTGAGCCAGCACCTAAGCCCAAATATTTTCAACCTTTGGGAAATACAAACACCACATTCATTCGTAGCGCCCAACCCTTTGGCCCAAATTCACCAGAATCTGCCCAATATCGAACACCACCACCAATCTGCATGAGTTGGTTACCAAACTTTACTAGCTGGTTTGCACCCACGTTAATAGGCACAGACCAATCCTTACTATCCCAGTTATAGGTGGATTCAGTATTGAGGTAGTAGGTCAATTTTTTAGGCGTGATGTATGAAACGAAGGGCTGTACGAAGCTAGCATTTATCTCGGTGTTGTCTTCTTTAGCAAAAGACCACAGGTGGTTCCCCAATGCACCATAGGTCCAAGGCCCCGACTGCTTTAATACCAGCCCTGTGGGTCCGGCTGCCCAAGCTCTTGGTCCCAATGCATCTTTGGTTGCAGTGGGAATATTGATTACCGGCCCAACGCCCCATATAAGACCGCCCGCAGTTGGTGCTTTAGGTGAAAAGAAAAAGCTTTGCACCACATCTCCTACCCCAGACTCACCCTGGCCTTGCACTGGAAAATCTGACTGATCGATAAAAGGTAGGATCGTTCGAGAAATCATGTTCCAGTCGTCATTGAGTGAGACCGGAATGACTGGCTGGACATTGGTTTTCCAAATAGAGCCCTTTTCACCAACGCCGTACTTATCATCGTAGTTGATTTGAATCGGTACGCTGATGAGCGAGGCCACGGGATTGGCTAATTTCTGAGCAATCGAGGCATCGTCAGCGCTAGCTACCTGCGAGAAAATTCCTAGGCAAGCTGCCATTAAAAAGGCAATCACCTGTATTAATTTTAGATCTGGCATAAGCACCTCCAACTTAACGGGTCTGTGGACTGCCTACTTGAGACATGAACCCTAAAATGAATATTAGGGCATTATTCTCAGAGGTTTCCTCAGTAAATGCCACGCAGATTAAAAATCTGTCACCATTTGCAGCACGCTTTTAAAGAAGGTAACTTTTTCAGATACTCAAATCGTCGCAGTTATAGTCTTTGATATCGGCCTTCGCTTGCGCATCCCAACTAAAGGTTTTCGCCTCATCAACGAAAGGTTGATAGCGGTAGGGCAATTCTCCTGCAAACCGCTGCTGGCGTGCGTCAATTGCATAGCCCAGAACGCGAGAACGACGAGCTATCGTTTCATCGTCAAATTCTTGGGCCTCACTGTGGATGCCGCCTCCCTGCACGCCCAACACTGAAGATCGACGGTGAAAGCCAAAGTTCACTGTAACTCTGGGCTCCAAACCACAGTTGGGAAATGACCCGTGAACTAATTGGCGGTTACAAACCACAACATCACCCGGGTTACACACTAAGGGAACGGCGCCCTTCAGGCGTTCACTACCCGCTTCTGCCACGAGCTCATTAATATTGATCTTGCCCAGTTTATGCGTACCCGGCACAACCCAAACGCCATTTACTGCAGTGCTACCGTAAACCTGAGCCATGAAATTGAAACCGTGAATGTCCTCATCGAAGTCTTCGCTGTCCCAATGAGTAACGCCATCTTGGTGCCATGACACTGCAGCCCCAATACCGGGGTCTTTTATAAAGAGTGCCTCGTTAAATGGCGCGAAGTCGGGCCCATTAATCGCCTCCGCTACGCGCAGCAACTGCGGATGGGCATAGGTCCGCAGACAAGCGTCGGAAAACTGCAGCGAACCCAATAGAATAAAGGGTGCTGCGGCGGGGGCCTCCTCAGCAGCCTCCGGCTCAAACATTTTGACCTGATGACGGCCATTTGCCAGCGCCGTACCACCTAATGGATCTCCCAGCGGTTTAGACCAGACTAAGGTTAGCGCTTTACAATCTGCCCCCAGGGCCGGGTGTCCATCTGCATTAACAGGGCTTTCAGGCCCAGTAGGAAAACTTTTGCGCATGTCGCCCAAATCAGCCTCGATATCGGCGAGCTCTTCTTTAGTAAGGACATTGGTGAACACATAAAATCCATAGCGGGAATACGCCTCCCGAATCGCCGGATCAAGGTTACCTGCCTCGTCAAAGCGAATAGGGCCGCGATTATCTAGGCGTAAGGCAGCATTCTGTCCCGCCTCTAAGTAGTCGCGCATAGCCTCAGCTTGGCTGCCATAATAGGCCGCGCACAGATCAATTGATTTAGAAATATCGATCACATTGGTTCCCCTTTTCCAACGCTAGATTCCGCGTCACCATACTCAACTGCGCCTTTAAATTCAAAAATTGGCGCCCGCGCCTCTGGCGATGCAATACCTTTCACCAAAAACCAATAATTGAACGTTACAGCATTGGCCCTAGACAAAAATTATTAGGATAAAGGTTGCTAAGCTTTATGAGTACTGGATTGCGGGCACTAACAAAATTAAATAAACCATCAATAATTATAAATATAATCCAACAAAATCAATAAGTTAAGTGATTTCAGAGCGTTTGCCGATCCTTTAATATAGGGGTTGATTATTCAAAGACACCAGTCGCTCTCATGAAATACTTATCAATGTTAACTAGCCCGCCTTCAACACCGGTGGACGTTGCCACTGCAAATTCTGACGCACAGCTCGCAGACTTGAGCAGTCAGATGTGCAATACCATTTTGACGGTACTGTGCGTGCTAGGGGTTCCGGCTCTACTGGGGAGTTTATCGAGAATCTCTGACTTTGGACTCACACCGGTTATGGTCATACAAGTTCTTGCGTTGTCAGCACTGACGCTGGTTACTTTAAAAAAACACCGGTTAAGCTACGAATTCCGAGTCGCGGTATTGCTCGGCGCAATCTATATTCTTGCCATATCTGGCTTATGGTCCTTTGGGCACCTCGGCGGCGGCAAGTTGATGCTGCTGGTTTTTATTGTTCTGACGGCCCTATTTGCAGAAACCCGATATGCCTATGCTGCAATCGCGGTAAGCGCTATCAGCCTGATAATGTTTGGATGGGTATTTGTCAGCGGAAGTATGACCGTAGGTGCTGCAACGACCGATTACCATCAGTCACCGCAGACTTGGATTACTGCCGTGCTCACTATTGTCATGCTGGGGGGCTTTATTTCCTCAGCGGTATCTAGAATTTTGGCTTTTCAAAGAAAGCTGCTCCTGTCACTGGAAACTCAGGCCTCTTACAACGCGACTCTCATTGAACAGGCTGCTGCCTGCATGCTTGTCGTTGATAACAATTATTTTCTTCGAGAGGCCAATGCTGATGCACAAGAGTTGCTGGCAACTAACCCATCAGCTGATGGGCATCGTCCACTATCAGAGCTACTTGCGCCAGGGCCGGGCACGGAGCGATTACTTGCCAACCTAGAGGCCGCTTTATTAGGGCAAACTGTCTCGAATGTAGAAATCCAAATGGATAACAACACCGGTGATCACCTAGACTTTGTGTGGAACATGGCGCCGCACCGTGACACTAACGGTGATGCCATTGGCATTATTTGCGTCGGCCAAAACATCACTGAGCTAAAGCAGGCGCAGCAACGAGTCATACACAACTCAAGATTAACAACCCTCGGTGAAATGACGACTTCCATTGCCCACGAAATCAATCAGCCTCTTGCCGTTATTCGTCTCACGACACAAAACCTTCTCAAAAAAATCGCTGTTAGCTCCGCCAAAGACCGGTTCCTAGACACAGAATTTGTGCAATCAAAATTAGAGCGCATTGACGAGCAAGTCGCACGCGCCGCCGTGATCACAGATCACATGAGACTGTTTGGCCATAAAGAAGAGGGCCCTCAAATTCAAGTAAGTGCTCAGTCAGTTATCCAGAATGTCCTTTCACTCACCGCTCAGCAGTATCGCTTACAAAACATTGAGCTCACCTATGAAAAGCCCGAAGAGGAAATAACGATTACAGCGAGAACACTCGAGCTGGAACAGGCACTACTTAATGTACTCAGCAATGCTGAATATGCTGTCAATAAATTCAGCGCATCAGGGCGTAAGCACATCTGCATTTCACTTTTAAAAGATGCCACCGCAACCAAAATAGAAATTTCCGACTCCGGCGCCGGTATTAGCGAGCTAACTCTTCCGTATATTTTTGATCCCTTTTACACCACCAAGGAACCCGGCGAAGGAACAGGTCTGGGGTTGTCAGAGACTTATAAGCTTCTCAGCGATATGGGCGCTTCAATTTCAGCCGCAAACTCACCGTCAGGAGGAGCCACGTTCACCATTGAATTTGCCAATACCCAGGCGTGAGAGATGACAAAAGCCGACCCTCGTATTTTCAGCCATAGTGGTTCAAGTCTGTGATTACCGGGGGCACACCAACCACTGAAGAGCCTCAGCTTTTGGAGCTAACGGCTAACAGCAAATGACGGGGCTCCACGTCAAGGTCTGAACTGACATCTGAACTTTCTATGACGATGGAACCTTGCGGTATGAGAACAAGCACTCAGCTCTGGCCGTCGATGCTTGAGGTCGCTAAGGGGTACCAAACTCCCCTCAAACCTGAGTAACCAACCAGTAGCTGACCCGGTCGGTGAAAATTCAGCCCATCTCAACCAATTCAAGCACGGTACCGTCAGGATCTTTGAAGCATATGAAGCGAACTTGTGAACCCTTGGGCCCTGCTACCTCAGCCGGTCCCTCTGATAAAAACTCGACGCCTGCCCCTATTAAAGTAGCAATGTCTTCGTCAATCGAACCTGTTGTAAAAGCGACTCTCGCAATACCGGGATGCGCCATGCTGTTGTAAGGCCGGCCAGATTCGTAAGGTTCTTGCCACTCCAACAGGTCGATGACGATGCGGCTAGGATGTTTCATGAGCGCGCCTTTTACTCGATAACGCTCCATGCCGACGGCAGCAGCAGCATCACCGCTCCCTTCTGAAGGCACCGGCATGATCACTGCAAAACCCAACATCTCGTAAAACTGTCTAGAGCGCTCAAAATCCCGGCAATTAATATTGATGTGTAGCAATCCAGAAATATTCATGAGGTGCTCCTAGGCGGCTTAGGCTGAACGGTTAAACGTTTGATGCGTAGTGACCAAGACTCGGGCATCAACCAAAGAGCATAAAAGAGGCTCTTTGCAAGTCGGCCGCTGAGATAGCGTAACTTCGGATGAGCCGCTGTCGCCGCATGAACAATATCGTTCACTGCCGCCGCGGGGTCCTCTGCAATGCTGCGCAATTGCCGCGTATTCTTTTCGACATACTGATCAAGCCACGATTCAGGCCACAAGGCTTGCCAATCACCCTCAGGCTCTTCAGCAGCCATGGCTGTCCAAGTTTTTCGATGGCCAGGAAAAAAGGCGTCTGCCATTGGAGTGCGCATTGTTGCCGGATTGATCACGCTTACCCCGACACCACATAATGATAGTTCGGTTCGCAAGGCATCGGCGTAGGCCTCGATAGCAAATTTCGAAGCGTCGTAAGGCGCATTACCCGGTAGGCTCACAATGCCATCGACGCTGCTCACCACAATCACTCGACCTCGGCAACGTCGCAGCGCCGTGAGCAGCTTTTGGGTTAATAGTACCGGGGCGAAAAAATTAACCGCCATGACATCCCGATAGAACTTAATTGGCTGATAGTCAATAAACCCAGGGAGGACGGTACCGGCCGCGTGCACCACGCACCACAGCGCGCCGCCACTTTGGGTCAGGATTTGCTCAGCTACATCACGAAGGGCATCGTCGTCGCTTAAGTCGAAGTGTGGGGCCCATGTTGCTCCCGCAGCCAGAGCCGCGTTCGCGCCAGTTTCCGTGTAGCAGCAAGCGACAACCTTGGCACCATCCTTTGCTAGGGCCCTTACAGCGCCCTGGCCAATACCCGAGTCACAACCAGTAACCACCACCCATTGATCAGTGATATCAAGATGGCGCCTGCTTTTAAATTTTTTGTAGATTTGACCTGCCACACCCAACAAAAGAATGAGCAGGGTGGCGTAACCGAGAGCCAGAACAAAAGGCATAAATATTCCTGCATTACCCGCCGACATTATCTCTCTCGCTGTCTATAAAGCCCTGCGCAGTCTACATCGCGACCTTTGTCAGTCACCATGGCTATTCTCAACCGTCGCTACTCGTCACTCTGCATCGCGCTTCGCCGCTCAACGCCACAACACCAGCTGGCGAGTCAGAAAAGATACCACTTGTTATCTGAACGAATGTTAAGTTAACATATGTTTATTGAAAATATTAGCCAAATCGAACACATGTTCGTTCTCGCACGCTGCACTCCTGTAGAGGGTTATAAAGAAACATGCCTAGGCAAGCTTTTACTGCTGAGGAAATCGTTGTCCAAAAGCAGCGCATCATGGATGAAGCAGCCAACGCCATGGCATCAGAAGGCATCAGTCAGCTATCCATGCGTGCACTAGCAACAAGTGTCAATATGACTGCCGCCAACCTGTACAACTATTTTCCCAGTAAGCGACAACTCTTCATAGAAACCACTCAGCGCGGCTATGAACTGCTCGATAGCTACACCAAAGAAGGTGTCGCCAGTTTCGAAGAACCCCGTGACAAGTTGGCGGGACTTTTGAAGTCAGCCGTGCACTTTGCTCATGATTGGACCGGTTACTGGGAGCTTATGGTTCACCCGCCCCTACAGCTGCGCGAAGATCTGGAAAGTGGGGACAGCGACCTCACGGGGGACCTGCGCCAACGCACCTCAAACCGAATGATCGACCTGTTTACTAAGTTGCTGAGCCAGTCTGGTGTGACACTGACACCGCCAGAAGCAGATTCATCAATGCCAGGAATCGAGGGCATTGCTGAGAACGGCTTTGGGCCAGACACCATCTGGGTTCGTATGATCACCCTGCTTACCAACACCCATGGGCTCATCGACCTCTACAACCACAAAATGCTGGACGGGTTCAATGTTGATGTACCTCCGCTGATCGATGCACTCATTGATAGCAGTATCGACATTCTTCTCCCCACCATAGATCAACCTGCGCCGGGGCTAAGTAATGAACGCTGAAGCGAAACTGATCAATGTTGCTCAACGTAACTGTGATTTTCATAGGGGTTTTCTCGCACTACAAGACGAGCGCAATAATTGGGTTAGCAATATTCGCGGCAACCTGCCCAAGGACTTGACCGGCACCTTGTTTCGCAACGGACCCGGCGCCATGAATGCGGGCAGTGAAGCTTACGCCCATTGGTTTGACGGTCCAGGCATGATCAGTGCTGTGACATTTATTGACGGCAAGGTACATTTTAAAAATCGCTATGTGCGCACCCCTAAATATCTTGGCGACCGACAACAAGGGCGCGTGTCTAGCCGGGGATTCGGCACACAAATAAAAGGCGGTTGGCGGAAAAACATTCTCAAACCCCTATCTAACCCAGCCAACACGGGTGTCTCCTGGCATGGCGATAAGCTCTGCGCATTTTATGAAGGGGGGCAGCCCTACCGACTAAACCCAGAAACCCTTGAAACTTTGGGACCAGAATACTACGGCAGTACCCTGAACCCGCGAACGACCATCAGCGCACATGGAAAAATACACCCTCGCACTGGCAACCAGATTAATTTTGGTATCAACCTGGTCGGTCTGGGTTGGCGCGGCATCAAGTGTGCTCTCGACATTCACGATATCCCAGCCAACGGCCATAACGTTCGAAGTTGCCGAATTCCCCTCGACCGCTTTCCGTTCTTGCATGACTTTGGGCTCACGGAAAACTATGCCATTTTTGTGGTGAGTTCGGTTAACTTTAAACTCGGCGGGCCTCTGCTGGGAACAACGACTCTCAGTGAAAATCTACGCTACAACGATCAGCAAGCCATGCGCGGAATCGTTGTTGATTTACGTACGATGACCGTGGCACAAGAATTTGAGCTACCTCCAGGTATTGTTGTGCATTTCGCCAACTCCTTTGAAGCAGACAGTGAACTCGTCACAGATTTCTTTCACGCAACAAGTACAGAAGGCTTCGCATGGCTGGGGGATGTATTTGATGTTCAAACAGTCGCCGGAGCTCAGTTACAACGCCTAAGAATCAACCTCAAAACAGGGCACACGAGTCTTGAAGCGTTTGACCATGCTCCCGCCGGGGAATTCCCCGCCTGGAATACAAACCGTACCGGCTTAAGAAGCGAACACTGTTTTTATGTGGGCCATGCTCCGGGTCGAGAGCACGGGTTTTTCAACAGTTTTGTAACCCTTAATACTCGCACAGGGGCCTTCACCCAAACGGATGTTGGTGAAAATCGCTATACATCCGAAGCGCTATTTACTGCTAAAGCATGTCCAAAAACTCAGGATGATGGCTATTTGCTGGCCGTTGTTTACGACGCGAGATCCCATCGTTCTGAAATTCAAATCCGCGACGCACAAAATCCTGAAGAGGAAATTGCTGCAGTGCTGCTAGACCACCACATACCGTTTGGCTTCCATGGACACTTCACGGCCAATACTTTTCTCAAGTAATTGGAACCCCAGTTAGGGTACAACCCCGTCGATAAACGTGAACGCGATTAGCGCGTCATGGTGGACGGTTGATGCCCCAGCAGCAAACGTGCCTGCCACCTAATGGCAACAAAACGCTTTATTGATTTTGCCACTCACCTACTCTTCGCGTTTCTCATATTAGAGCGACGAAAGCCGCGCTTAAAGCTATGATAAGGGCTCACGGCACTTTGTTGATCTGCTCCCAGGAGAATGACCATGGCATCTCCCATGCCACATATCGAAGCCTCCAAGCTGACGCTTCCCGATGTCGTCACAGGGCATGTTGCAGGCCTTTCTGTTTTAGCCAATAGCTCAGCAATGATTCTGCCAGTGCACTTTCCGGGGACGGGTGAAAGTATTGCTAGTCTCCAAGAGGATGATGCTACCCAAGTCATCGCCGCAGTTAATGTCGCAAGAGAACGTTTCCGTTCGGGAGAGTGGTCTAAATGTACAACCACTGAAAAACAATCCGTTTTCCGAGCTGCAGCACAAGCAATTCGCAACAACGCCCATGAGCTAGCACTTCAAGAGTCGCTCTGTGCTGGGCTACCCTTTGCACATTTGGCGTCCCGTCAGATACCTCGAGCCGCTGAAAACTTCGATTTCTTTGCCGACTACATTGGCCAGTTGGCAGGAGAAACCTATGATCAGCTGCACGAGTACCGCACGGTAGTCACGCGGCAACCCGCAGGAGTAGCTGCGATCTTTACACCTTGGAATGCCTGCCTCGCACTTTCCAGCATGCAAATAGCCTCATGCATTGCCTTTGGAAATAGCTGCGTTCTCAAACCATCTGAGTTTGCACCACTAGCGGTGTTACAGCTCGTGCGCCTATTGGAATCAGTAGGATTACCCACGGGGGTTGTCAATGTTGTCAACGGCCGCGGCTCAGTTACGGGCGCGGCACTCGCCACGGCGGCAGGGGTTGATCGTATCTCCCTGACCGGACGCGGTGATACAGCCCGCAAGGTCATGGCCGCTGCCGCAGCGCAGCTAACTCCAGTGCATTTTGAGCTAGAGGGAAACTCCGCCAATATTATTTTTGACGATGCTGATATTGATCGGGCGATAGACGGGGCACTGGTAAGCGCCTTTGGTAACAGCGGCCAAATCTGCATTGCCGGATCACGTATTTTAGTCCAACAAAATATTGCAGATCGTTTTATTGATGCGTTTGTTGCGCGCACCAAAAATTTGCAGGTCGGCGACCCACTTGATAATCGTACTGAAGTTGGGCCAATGGCCTTTGCGCAGCATCAACAAAAAGTCCTTAATTATTTTGCACTGGCAGAAAATACTGATGCGACGCTACTCACCGGTGGACGGGCTATGCCAGAACTAGGAGGCGGCTACTTTGTGGCTCCCACGGTTTTTAAGGTTTTAGATAATAACTCCCCGCTATGCCAAGAAGAGATTTTTGGGCCTGTTGTGACAATTCAGATTTTCAACGAAGACGAGGAGGCCTGGACTATCGCCAATGACAGCCCTTTTGGCCTCATTGGTTATTGCTGGACCGAGAGCCTACATCGCGCTCAATTATTTCAACAAAGACTAGAAGCCGGCACGCTCTGGCTAAACACACCCATCGCTAGAGATCTCCGCGCACCCTTTGGTGGATTCAAAGCATCGGGTATTGGCCGGGATGGTCCCCGACACGCCGCAGACTTTTTTACCGAAGAGAAGGCCACAATTGCGGCCCTGGGGAAACCACCGATAAGAAGGATGGGCGTAAGTAGACAACGCGAAGATAATGACGATGGCGCTTAAGGCGGTAACGGCCTGAAGAGCGCGCATTGATGATAGAAGTATGCTGACCTCAGGAAGGGCTTCCCAAAGCCAGTACGGCACTCGATAATGAATACAGCCAGAAGACTCGTCCCCGCAATAATTGAGCTACGCGGCCGCCTTTTTTTGGCGAAGGCAACTAGTCCGACACAACTGTAACCGCCACATAACTAAGCGAGCACACCATGGACAACCTACAAAAGTTTTACATCGATGGCGCCTGGGTCTCCCCTGACTCGACAAACACTATGCCGGTGATCAATCCTGCCACTGAGCAGATTGTCGCCACCGTTGCCCTGGGAAACGCTGCCGACGTCGATAGAGCTGTCGCCGCTGCCAACCAAGCCTTCAAAACATTTTCTATGACCTCAAAACAAGAGCGATTGGCCTTGCTGGAGCGCATCAAAACAGTGACTGAGGCGCGCTTCGAAGATTTGGCGCAAGCCATGCGGGAAGAAATGGGCGCACCCATTACGTTTGCTCGAGAGGCACAAGCAGATGCTGCCATTGGCCACCTACAAGGCTTTGCCGATGCCTTAGAACAACTCGAAGAGGAAATTGATCTGGGCAATGGCGAACTTTTGGTGCGCGAGCCCATTGGAGTTTGCGGTCTAATCACTCCCTGGAACTGGCCCATCAATCAAATAGCCTTAAAGGTGCTCCCTGCCCTAGCGGCTGGCTGCACCTGTGTGTTGAAGCCCAGCGAACACACTCCGCTGTCTGCAATAATTTACGCAGAAATACTTCATGACGCCGGCTGCCCGCCCGGGGTTTTCAACCTTGTAAATGGTGAGGGACCCGAGGTGGGTACAGCCATGTCAAAACATCCCGATATTCAAATGATGTCTTTTACTGGCTCCACTCGGGCAGGCACTGCAGTCACTCATGATTCCGCAGAATCTGTGAAACGCGTAACGCTGGAATTGGGAGGTAAATCGGCGAATTTGGTGTTTGCCGATAGCGACCTCGAAGAACGCGTTCAAAACGCGGTAGCTGAGTGTATGGCCAATACCGGACAGTCCTGCGATGCACCTACACGTTTACTGGTAGAGCGCAGCTGCTATGACGAAGTGGTTGAAATTGCCCGTCAAGCGACGATCGCAACTCAGGTCGGAGATCCAACAGAAGAAGGTAATCACATTGGGCCATTATTTGACCGAATACAGTTTGATCGCGTTCAAACTCTTATTGGTGTTGGTATCGACGAAGGCGCCCACTTAATAGCCGGTGGGTTGGGCAAACCCGAAGGGCTTGAAACAGGGTGGTATGTCAAACCAACCTTGTTCAGTGACGTGCATAATCAAATGCGAATTGCTCGTGAAGAAGTCTTTGGACCCGTACTCGTGATTATTCCTTTTGAGACGGAAGATGAAGCTATCGCCATCGCCAATGATTCGCCCTATGGACTAGCCGCCTATCTGCAAACCGGAGATCCTATTAGAGCCCGGAGAGTGGCTCGACAGTTACGGGCAGGCGCCGTACATATAAACGGTGGTGTTTATGAATACGGCTCGCCCTTCGGCGGTTACAAACAGTCAGGAAATGGCCGTGAAGGTGGCATGATGGGGCTTGAAGACTATCTGGAGACAAAAATCTTGCATGGCCTTTAAGCGGCCATGCAAATTTCAAGTATCGTGACGCGTAACTTCAGCTGGACCAATCGTTATTAGCTATCCGCAGCTCTCTGGGACCTTGGGGCGTTAATACAATGGCCGCTTTACCCTCGTCGCAGTAAGACACTGGCAAGTATCCCAGCCCGATATTACAGCACAGTCTGGGCGAATAAACGGCGCTGGTGACAGTGCCAATATTTTCACCCGACTCCCCCTGCACGGTGTAGACAGTGCGCGGGTTCGCTATTGGCTCGCCCTCAATAACAAGCTTGACCAAGCGGTTTTTGACCCCTTCTTCCGCAATCGCTTCTAAGGCCGCGCGTCCCAAATAATCCGCCGACTTGCCCAGTTTAAAAAAACGATCGAGACCTGCCTCCAAGGGATTATTAGCCAACGTCATATCGTTACCGAAAGACAGCAAGCCACTTTCAATCCGCTCGATGAGATTTGGGCAACCCGCTCTCACCTGTAAATCTTCTCCAGCAGCGGCCAACGTGTCCCAAAGCGTTACACCGGCATCTGGCTCTTGGAGATAGATTTCATAACCACCCTGACCACTCCAACCCGTGCGTGCCACCACCACGGGTGTGCCAGCAATTTCAGTTTCTACAAAACGAAAGAATTTGAGTTCTCGAATCGAGTCACCCAGGACGCGACTCAAAAGGTCTGCCGATTTTGGCCCCTGAATGGACATTGGAAAAACGTCGGGATCAAAGACTCGCACATCAAACCCTTTGCCCAGCGCCAATCCCTTGGCCCAGAGCAGTACGTCCGAATCTGATAATGAAATCCAAAAACGATCCTCAGCCAACCGCAAGACTAGAGGATCATTGATGATGCCCGCCGCCTCATCAATCAGTGGCGTGTAGATACACTGCCCCACTTGGCAGCGCGAAACATCCCGCGGGGTGAGGTATTCGACAAATTCTGCAGCATCTGGACCCTGCACTTCAACTTGTACTTGGCAAGCAACATCCCATAGTTGAACGTGTTCACGCAGGTGCCAATAGTCGGCTTCGAGTGATTCGTAACAAGTAGGTAACACCAAATGGTTGTATACCGATGCCGATTTTGAACCCTCTAAAGAGCGCAACTCAAAAGGGGAAACACGCAGGCGTCTGGAGAAAGAAATAACGGGAGCATTCATGTGCGTACTCTTTTATTGTGATGGATCTATTTGTATTTTTAAGAGCGCGGAACCGAAATTCTGAACCGCCATATTTTTGCGAATAATGCGCCGCTTACAGGCCCTCTTGCAAGGGGTTCAACCCTCTTTAGATTTGGTAATTTTCCTGCATACTGTAGCCCGCGATAAATGCGGGAAGACACCCTATTTCTTCTCCCAATAAAAACTACGTACAAGAAGGTCACTGCCGATATGAAGCACTTACTTTCATCGCATGATTGGAGCCATCCAGTACCCATTGCCTGCGGACCGGGGCGCCATTGATGGATAGCTTCGGTCTGACCATGATTCTAAGTGTCATGGTATATCTGGGTACCGGCTGGTACGCGGGACGCAAGGTGCGACACCTTGATGACTACTTCGTGGCTGGCCGCAATGCCCCAACGCTACTCATCTTAGGCACGTTGATCGCAAGCTTCATGAGCACTAATGGGTTTATCGGTGAAGCCGGTATGTCCTATCGGGGACACGGCCCTCTCATCATCATCATGACCGCCGTCAATTGTATGGGCTATGTACTGGGGGCTCTATTTTTTGGTCGCTACCTACGTCGCAGCCAAGCGCTGACGGTTCCGGCTTTTTTTGGTGCGCGTTTTCAAAGCCAACGAATTCAATCGTTAGCAGGGCTTTCGATTGTCGTCGGTCTCAGCGGCTACCTGCTTGCCGTTACTTGGGGCGTTGCAATGGTCATAACACAACTAACAGACCTATCAGAGCCCATCGCCATCATTCTCGTATGGGCCAGTTACACGCTGTTCACGCTTTACTCCGGATCAAAGGGTGTCATTTTGACCGATACCCTTATGTTTATCTTATTTACGTCAGTGGCTGTCGTCGCACTTTCCTACCTTGTAAATACAAACGGCGGCTGGTTTGCCAGTATCGAAGCCCTCGCGATCTTTGAGGCGAAACCCGACGTCATTGCGTGGCATGGTGTCGTAGGGTCTGAAACGAGCTGGGAGACCCCGGGAGAGGCGCTCCTTTGGGCACTGATTTTGGGCGTCGCATGGGGCGTTGTGGTCGCCGTGAGTCCCTGGCAGTCCAGTCGTTATCTCATGGCTCGAAATGAGCACGTAGTGATTCGCTCAGCTTGTGGCGCAGCTATCACAATGCTGCTGTTGTACCTGGTTACCACTTTTTGTGCGGCCATTGTCAACCTTAGCAACCCGAATATAGACCCCGTGGAGAGCGTGATCATCTGGGCCGCCATGAATCAGGTGCCCACGCTAGTAGGTGCTCTGCTGGTCTGCGGGATTTTGGCTGCGGGGCTGTCATCTGCATCAACATTTTTGTCTCTGGTCGGATTCAGCGTGAGCAATGACATACTCAAACTGCCCAAGAACGATAAAATACAGCTGCGTGTGACTCGGGTAACCATGCTGCTAGTTGGGCTGATCGTCATAACCTTAGCGCTAGCCTTACCCAGCAATATTTTTTGGATCACCTACTTTGCGGGGCCCCTATTTGCCTCATCGTGGGGTGCAGTTGCCTTCATGAGTATCTGGAGTTCAAAAATCACGGAAGCTGGCGCCTTTTGGGGTATGGCGTCAGGGTTTACGGTCAATGTCGTTATGAACCTATTGTCATTGAACAACCTAGTCGACTGGCCAGTCGTCTTTGATCCGATATTAGTGGGTGCTAGCGCCAGTTTTCTAACGGTTGTAATCGTCTCAAAATTTGGGCAGGTAACACCAGAAGAGGCAGGCTACCGAGAGTCCCTCCATGAGGTGCCCCATGAGGAATATGATGACAGACAGGTTCGACAAACACTGATTTGGCCCGCCGCTATGATCCTCGTCGGGGTAGGCACCATCGTTATGCTCTTCTTCTTTTATGCGAGGCCTTATCTACAAGCACAGCAAGCTAAAACATTGGGCGCCACTAGCCTCATGAGCGGTGAAACACTTCTGGCCCTCAGCTATGGACTGCCTCTGATCATTGGCGGCATTTTAGTTTGGCGAGCTGTTAAGCATTTCTACGGACAACCAATCAATACGACAGGCTCTTAAAACCCTCTTCCAGCGCCAAAGCTATGTCAGCAACGCAAGAGATCTATCGTTAACCCGTATTTCGAAACCGGAACGGCCTGTTACTAGCGCGGGCCTGCTACGGCAAATGGTTACAGTCAATAAAGTGCCGGTCCGAATCAGATCTCGGTGGCTAACTTGGACTTTTCGGGCATGTGGATATCCATTTGCGGGTACGGAATCGATAGGCCTTGAGCGTCGAATTCAAGCTTAACCTTCTCGGTTGTATCCCACAGCACAGGCCAATAGTCTGCACTTTTCACCCAGGGCCTTACGATAAAGTTTACCGACGAATCGGCTAGTTCGGAGACCGCCACTACCGGCTCGGGATCAGACAAAACGCGATCGTCCGCTAAAATGATCGACCGCAGTAATTCCTTTGCCGCTTTCAAATCATCATCATAAGCAACCCCAAATACCATATCGACGCGGCGCGTACTGCGCGCCGAATAGTTGGTGATAATGCCTCCGTAGATAGCGCCATTGGGAATGATCAGCTCGCGATTATCGCCGGTTCGCAGCACTGAACTGAAAATGCCGATGTTTTCGACGACGCCGGCGACACCCGCTAACTCAACGAAGTCACCCGCCTTGAAAGGGCGAAAAACAATCAACATGACCCCCGCTGCAAAATTTTGCAGCGAATTTTGTAACGCCAGACCCACCGCAAGTCCAGCCGCACCCAACAAAGCAATTAATGAGGTGGTATCGATTCCGAGTTTATTAAGCGCAGCGATCGCAACGAACAGCAGCAAAATAGTTTTTGTAATCGACGCGACAAAACTAATCAGCATGTCGTCCATTCTTGACTTTTTAAGCAGCCTAACAACGACATCGGTTAGGGTATTGGCGAGCCATCTGCCAACAATGAAAATAACAATTGCGAGCGCAATATTGGCTGCGTAAGGAAAAATAAAGGTATTGGCCATAGCTTCAATATTGAGATCTTCAAACATAACAGTGCCTTTGCCTGTGACTTACCAAAAAAGGGGCTTGAGCCCCCTGAATACCCGGTCTGCCACGTCAGTAACGTTTAGTGAGCCGCTTGACGTGGTGGACTCTGTTAAGAGCCCACAGAAGCGTTTGCCTCCGTGGGTCTGGCTTTTACTTAAACAATACCAAAGCTGCGTTCAAGTGCACTCGCATTAAACCCGCACTAAAGTGCAGAGCTTATTTCCCGAAGGATCACGCAGGTAGGCCAAATAAAGCGGACCCATACCACCCTCACGAACTCCCGGAGGCTCTTCACAAGTCACACCACCACTGGCCAAACCCGCTGCATGCCAGGCGTCTGCGGCTTCAGTGCTCGCTGCGGAAAAACCAATTGTAGAGCCGTTACCATGACCTGCAGGATTGCCATCAATGGGCTGGCTCAGCGCAAAGATACCCGAGTCCGTCATATAAAAGACGCGCCCTTTTTCATCGATAACGCCGGGACCGTAACCCAGAGCTCCCAATGTTGCGTCGTAAAATGCCTTAGATGCTTCGATATCATTGGCACCGACCATAATGTGGCTAAACATAACGTTATCCTTTTGATTAACTGTTAAAAAAACCTTCGCCTAGAAAGTTTGTTGCGAGGCTAAACGCGAAGATGATCGTAAATCGAACGTCAAACCATGTCACACCCTTTATTTGAAAAACGTTGCGCCCCGACTACTGCGCGTCAGTCAGCTCCGACTCGAATAATTTTAAAATGCGTCGGTACTGATCTAACCAACTTTCAGGGTGAACGTAACCATGAGGTTCAAGGGGGTAGGACGCGAGTTCCCAATGCTCTTTCTCAAGTTCAATCAATCGCTGAACAAGGCGCACCGAATCTTTGTAGAACACATTGTCATCGAGCATGCCATGGCTGATTAGCAGCGCACCCTCAAAGCCTTCTACAAATTCAATTGGAGAACTGCGACGATGGGCCTCGGGATCAACCTCCGGTGTATTGAGAATATTAGCCGTGTAGGAGTCATTGTAGTGGCGCCAGTCGGTGACGGGACGCAAAGCTGCGCCTGCGGCAAATACATCGGGAGCATTAAATAAGGCCATGAAGGCCATAAATCCGCCATAGGATCCGCCATAGACGCCAACCCGCTGGGGATCACCTCCGTGCTGTTCGACCAACCATTGCACACCGTCTATGAGATCTTCGAGTTCTGGCGTACCCATCTGGCGGTAAATCGCAGTCCGCCAGTCGCGCCCATATCCACGACTGGCACGATAATCCATATCCAGCACATGATAGCCACGCTCAGTCAGCAGGTTATGAAACATTTGCTCCCGAAAATAATAGGGAAATTTATGGTGGGTATTTTGGGTATAGCCCGCGCCATGCACGAACATCACAATAGGCCGCAGTCCCTCGAAATTGCCTTGTGCCGGATAAAACTTGGACCAAATTGGATTTTCAACGCCGTGCCGTGATGGGATTGCAACAAACTCGGGGGACTGCCACCGAATAGCAGAATAAGCATCATTAACCGTGTCCGTCCGTGCCTCCAGATTTCCATTAACCAAATCGACAACAACCGCTTGGGTTGGTCGATAAGTCTGGGAAAAAAGCGCTAAAGCCTGCGTGCCATTTGGGTGCAAAGTAAAGCTCTCGACGCCCTTAAGCTCCGTCAAAGGAACCCATTTTTTAGCGTCGACATTAAGCCGGTATAAATCGTACTCCGTAGGGTGGGCGCGGTTGCTCAACGCCACTGCTGACTCCCCGTCGGGTAACCAGGCAACATCGGTAACCTCGAATTCACCCTGACTGTATTGCACCACTGTACCGCCCTCTTGAGTGGCGTACAGATGGCTGTAGCCGGAGCTTTCCGATAGCCACCAGATCTGCTCACTGTTAGGAATCCAGCCGACATCATTAAACTGCCAGTTAATCCAAGCGGGGTCGTGCAGGTGCTCGATCAAATCGAACTCTCGGGTTTCAGCCGTCAGGCGCAGTGTCCAGCGATCCTTGTTATCGATAGCGTGTACTTGCACCACCGCATCAGCACCCTGATCATGCCAAATAAGGCGTTCAAAACTGACTGGGCGCGGATTCTCAGCATTGTGAACAGGTATATCTTGAGCACTCTTCAAGTCCGCTAAGGGATCTGAATCAATGCCGGGAAGCTCAGCCGTACTCAACTCATAGCGCTGCCGGCTTTCCATGTCTAAGAGCCACAATGCCTGCGGTTTCGGTGACTCTCGACCCACCAACCGCCGCACGTCTTCAACGTCGACGTAGCCCGAGCGGGTTACATAATGGGGCATTTTGTCGGCTTGGTTGGTATCGGATGTCGCAGCAGTGACTGATACCAATAACCAACGCCCATTAGGCGAGAGTGCACTATCGACCAACTGATTTTCAGCACCCAGATACCAAGGGGTTACCCCTGATTTCATAGCCTGCTCCTGCTCCACACTAGCCTCAAACTGTTCTTGTTGCGCAAGCCGCTCACGCTCTAGGGTGGAAAACAGTCTCAGCTGTTCCTGAGCTAGACCATCCTCAGAAATCGCGTGGGGGGCGTCCTTAAATACCAAGGGCGTTAACGCTTCGGCACTGCCACTCGCCAAATCGACGCGCCACCATCGTTGTTCGGTCTGAAAAAATACCGCGTCACCTGCGGGCGAAAATTGAGGCCGACTCGCGGGCGCGACTCCGCTAAATAAAATGCGGTGGGTGAGGCTATTAAGATCGCGTAACACCACTGCGCCCCCTCGAATACTGACCGCAAGGCCACTGCCCCTGTGTATTCTTGGGTTAGGTCCATCGCTACGGCCTAACTTCGGTGCGGACACTAGCTCGGGTTCCCCGGAGCCTGTCACAGCAAAGGTGTCTCTTAACGTGCTGTCAGGGCGTTTGGCTCGATAGAAATAACCACCATCGTCCAACTGCCACCAAGCGGCTTCAACCGGCGCACCGATCCAATCAGGATCTGCCATGATCGTTTTAAGATCGGTGGCGCTAACTAATGCGCCCGAGGTGAGCACAAGAGCGGTGATTAACGTGACAACCGAGCGCTGATAGTTGAGGAGCTTCATAGTTATATTCTCTTCCAAAAAAAAGCGGCTGAAACGGGATCAGCCCACGCCTGTAGGGTCGTTCATTCTGCCACGGCAGGTCATCAAACTCGATTGATCCCCGACATCTAGCCCGCCATTAAATTTTGTCGCTCATTTAACGATTCTGATGCCCAGCCCTCGATGTTTACCCCAGGAAATCAACCACCCACACAATTACTGCCCTTTTATCTGAGACAAAAATAATGTCCACGCTCCCCTGTAACCCATCAAGATGCTAACTTAAACGCCAATATCTGCAGGTGGGGCATTGCTAATGAGCCAAATTCCAAAGCTTCTCAACGCAACACTCATTATTTTTGGGCTGGCGATTAGTGGTGCCTGCAGCACTGAAACCAAACACCATTTCGACACGCTTATTCGGGGTGGAACGCTCTATGACGGCTCGGGTAACCCACCCTTTATCGGAGATCTTGGGATCACCGAAGATCGTATTGTCGCAGTCGGTAACCTTGACAATACAACAGCAGATAACGTGATCGACGCCCACGGAAAAGCCGTCAGCCCCGGCTTTATCAACATGATCGGCTGGGGTGTCACCAGTCTAATCACCGACGGTCGAGGCCTGAGTGATATCACTCAGGGCATTACCCTTGAAGTTTTTGGTGAAGGTAATTCCATGGGGCCTCTTAGCCCAAACATGAAAACTGAGTTTCCCAAATATTGGGATGAGATTCAGCCTCAGTGGACATCATTGGGAGAATACCTAGAGTTTCTTGAGACAAAAGGAGTCGCACCGAATGTTGCCTCTTTCATAGGGGCAACCACTCCCCGAATACACGTATTAGGCCAGGACGATGTAGATCCAACGCCTGAACAACTTCAGCAAATGCAGGAACTCGTGCGGGAGGCCATGCGCGAAGGTGCTGTTGGAGTGGCCTCATCGCTCATTTATACCCCCGCAAGCTTCGCAGAAACCGCCGAGTTGATCGCCTTGGCCAAAGCCGCTGCAGAGTACGACGGTATTTATGCCTCTCACCTTCGCAATGAAGGTAAACAAATTTTTAGCGCCCTTGACGAGCTGATTACAATCGCGCGAGAGGCCAAAATACCCGCAGAAATCTATCACATTAAAATTGCGCACCCACCGTCCTGGGGACGCTTCGATGAAGTGCTTGCGCGTATTGAAGCGGCACGAAGTGAAGGCCTAAAGATAACGGCCGATATGTACCCCTACCCTGCTGGATCGACGGGCTTGGATGCCGTTATGCCGGCCTGGGTAAAGGCTGGCGGTATCGACGCATGGATTGCCCGCATGCAAGATCCGGCGATTCGTCAAACCTTGGCCCAGCAAATGCGAGAGGACTCAGATGATTGGGACAATCGCCTCGCAAGCGGTGGCGCCGACACGGTCATGTTGGTGGAATTTCGAAACCCACAACTTAAGCACCTTGCAGGAAAAACACTTGCAGAAGTAGCCATCATGCGAAACCAAAGCCCCGAAGAAACCGCCATGGATTTGGTCATTGAGGATAGAACACGAGTGGGCGCGATGTACTTCAATCAATCAGAAGCCGTCGTGCAAAAAGCCATTCAACAACCTTGGGTGAGTTTTTGTACCGATGCAGTCACTGTTGCTGCCGAAGGCGATGCCCTGCTGAACCACCGCCATCCTAGGACCTACGGAACGTTTCCCAGAGTACTTGGCCATTACGTACGACAATTAAAATTACTAACACTTGAGCAAGCTATTCATCGAGCCAGCGGCCTGCCCGCAACCAACTTATCCCTGCGCGACCGCGGCTTCCTCCGTGAGGGCTATTTTGCCGACGTACTTGTGTTTGATCCGAACACAATTATTGACCAAGCAACTTTTCAGCAACCTCACCAGTATGCCGTCGGTATGGAGCAGGTGTTCATCAATGGCGCTGCGGTGATTGCAGACAGCGTGCCAACGGGTGCCACTCCCGGTCGTGTTGTCCGAGGCCCAGGGTGGACAGGATGGCAATGACGGCCCTCTCCACCACCCAGAACCTAGGTCGGTTACAATTACGTTTTTACGCAATTTAACTTCGCTATGGACTACGAAAGCCCTCTCAAAATCCCCTCGCCGCAAGCATGGACAGACTGCGTGCTGGAAAACTTTGACACCTTTCTTCTCGATCATGCAGCTGCCGAGAAAAAGGCATCAGGCATGGCGCTATCCATGGTGTCACACTATCCCGATAAAGCGCGGCTGGTTCTCGCTATGGCTGAACTCGCCGTCGAAGAAATGGTCCATTTTCGCGAGGTGGTAAAAATTATTCAGGCTCGGGGCCTAACCCTCGGTGCTGACGTAAAAGACCCTTACGTCAACAGTATTAGGACCTTATTGCGACAAGGCTCTGAACTTTATCTACTAGATCGACTGCTAACCGCCGGCGTTATCGAAGCCCGCGGAGCAGAGCGCTTTGGTTTAATTGCCAAGGCACTACCCGAAGGAGAATTGAAGACCTTCTACCGTTCGATAACACGATCTGAAGACCGACACTTTGAGCTTTTCCTGGGACTGGCAGCTGAATATTTTTCTGCTGACATTATAGAGGCCCGCTGGCAGGAGATTCTGACCTTCGAAAGTCAGGCGGTTGCCGAGCTGCCGATTCGTGCCGCGCTTCATTGAGCGCAAGCGCCGACACTGTCATCGAAAAGTACTTATCGCTGTATGCTTTGCTGCCAGCACTACCAAGGTTTGACCAGCACTGGAATCACGTCATGGTGGTGCCCTGTTTCAAGGAGCAGCCTGAATGGTTTATGCGCATACCAACACCGCCCATAGGACAGTCCCTGCTGGTCATTGGCGTTCTGAACCGGCCTGAAACAGATCCAGATCTCAGTGCAAACGCCCCACTACGACACTACGTAGAAGAGCGCGCGGACAGCTCACCAGCTCCGGGAACCACGCTGTGCACCCTCGCACCCGCCGTTACTCTGCTTATGATCGACCTCGAGCAGATAGAGGGAGCAACTCCCAAATCGGAGGGTGTAGGCAGAGCGAGGCGGGTGGGCTGCGATTTAGCCCTTTGGCTTATGAAGCAGGGGCATATCGAGTCCGAGTGGATTTATTCATCTGACGCCGATGCTCAATGGCCTTCACACTACCTCAGCCAGTCTTGGCCCTGTGACGCAGCAGCCATCTCCCTTCCTTTTCAGCATGTCATCGACGGCGAAGCGCCACTCGATCAAGCGACGTTAGTTTATGAGCTCTGGCTGCATCATTATATTTTGGGCCTGGAGTTCTCCGCATCACCTTATGCCTTTCACACGTTAGGTAGCAGCTGTGGCTTCAACGCCCGATGCTATGCAGCGGCCCGTGGCATGCCTTTACGCGCTGGGGCTGAGGATTTTTACCTGCTCAACAAACTCGCAAAAATGGGACAGGTCCTTAGGCCCGCTGGCCCACCGGTGCTTATTCAAGCTCGTGCCTCCGACAGAGTGCCTTTTGGCACCGGACCAGCGGTTACCCGCTTGATGGCGTCAGGAGAGCCGCAGTCGACGCCATTTTTTTACCACCAAAATAACTTTGCTGCGCTGAAGCGCATTCTTGAATGCTTTCCGCGGTGGCTTAGCAGTCAGGAGCCCGACATCTACCAAAGTTTATCGCAGCATTTACCCGAGGCCCTTGCGGACGCTGCGGCAGCGCAATTACTGAAACTGGGGCTACCACAGGCGATCAAACACGTACAAGGCAACAGCCGAAATGCCCAACAACGGGTGCGCCAGCTTCATACTTGGTTTGACGGATTCAAAACCCTTAAATTTCTCAATAGTTTGCGAGATTCTACTGGCGGGCATCAAACTTTACTGCAAGTGTCGGATCAGGCTACCCAGCCTCTGACAACAACGACCTTACGTGCACAGCGAAGTGCCATCGTTAGCCAGTGGGGCTGGCAACTGAAGCAGGATGAGGCGTGATACCTTAGGAGCACAACAAACGTCTAAACGGCGATAAACTCCGCTACAATTAAAAAAAATAGACCGAGAAAGCGCTATGTTCGATCGAGTGATGGCCGTCATGCAAGACGACCTAGTAATGTTGGCCCTACCGGCTTTCTTTGCCGCCCTTGGCATTGAATGGTTGTGGGCAAGAAAGCAGTTCAGGCCTGTTTACGAGAACCAAGATTTTTGGGCTTCCATGCGCATCATGGTGTTGACTGTTTTTGTAGATTTATTGCCCAAACTTGGCGGCATTTTCCTGATGTTTGTGTGTTACGACCTGTCACCGCTAAAAGATACGGTAGGGCGGACCGTGCCCTGGTGGATTGTGCTGTTCTTCCTTGATGATCTCACTTATTACTTGTTCCACCGCGGTAATCATGAAGTGCGATGGATGTGGGCAGGACACTCATCACACCATAATTCTCAGTACTACAATTTAGGGACAGCTCTGCGCCAGGGCGTTGGAGAACGGGTTTCGAAATATTTATTTTGGTGCCCACTCGCCCTGCTGGGCTTCGATCCGGTGATGATCGTTACCATGATGAGCATAAGCCTTATTTATCAATATTGGCTGCACACCGAGGCCATTGATCGAATGCCCGCTTGGTATGAGTTCATTTTTAACACGCCCTCCCATCATCGAGTTCACCATGGTTCCAATACCCGCTACCTTGATCGCAACCACGGTGCCACACTGATTATCTGGGACAGGCTCATGGGTACTTTTAGTGAGGAGCTTACGTCGGAGCCCGTGCGCTATGGATTGACCCAAAACATAGCCTCACAACGAGTGCTTGATGTAGCCTTTGGGGAATACGGCAATATGTCGCGAGATGTGAAGCGAGCTAATCGCTGGCAAGATAAGCTCGCATACTTATTCAAAGCTCCGGGGTGGAGCCATGACGGCCCCGATAAGCGCTCTAACACGCTGCGTCGTGATGCAGGCTTAAATTAGAGCAACGGATACTTAACCGGCTTTGAGATTTTACAGATATCCTCCGCACAAAAGTTGAAACCTTGGTGGACTTGGCTGCGCTACGAGTAGGTGAGACAAGCCGCTAGCAAAGCATTTCTTGAAATCATGGAACCGCTTGTCGTTACCCACACTCGCGGTTCTGGGGCATGCTATTCGACTTCAACAACGCTGCATGCCAAAATTTGCGCTCACTCCATGAAAGCGTTACCGCAATGCGTCGATTTAACGATAAGGTCGGTCAGTGGTTCTTTATGCTGCTGACAAGTTTTACTCTCCCAGCTGCAGCGGCAGACGATGCCTCACTTCAGATTTCGGTAGAGGGCGGAGCATTTAATGCCAAGTTTAAATTCTTTAACGCAGCTGATGGCTGCCCCAGTTATAACGACATTCCCGGCGCGTCAAATTTTCTGGGCGGCGTCCGAGCGTCTGATAAGGGCAGCAGTAAAAGACTTCCTCTGAATACCCCCATCCATGTATTTTTATTTAAACCCAGAGATACACCGGGTATTTCTGCAGCGGGTGGCGCAACGGAAATCAGGCGACGCGCACTTCAACTAACCTTAAGCGGGGATGCCTCTCTCAGATACATCACGTTTAATGATCACGTTCCCAGCTGGGAAGCCTCTGACAACCTTAGCGTAGCGCCCGGGGAAAGTTGCTTAGCTGCTGAAGACTCTGAACCACAGCCAACAACAAAACCCGACTCCGACGACAAAACGGAAACTCCTGGCACCTCAAACATCGCCAACGACGCTGGCACGCTATGAAAGCCTGCCGAGTCACAGTACTGGCATTATTATGACGATCAATTTATAAGTACAGGCAAGCAGTTAGGTCTAACGGGTTACCAAACGGCCACCAATATGACATGTAAAGCTGTCTTTAAGCGAGCTAGACAGGGCCAAGCATCAAGCCCGCTGCGACTTCGGTTTCTGTTCTCCCAGCCAGTGGCTATAAGCGCATAAAAAGGAAAGAACCATGAACAGACTGTGCTTTATTTTCGCTATCACACTAACTTCTATGCTGTTCTCAGCTGCCGGCACTGCAGCGGAGACCGATAGCTTATTTGCGAGCATCAAGGACGACGTCCCACCCCGAGGAGAAGGTCAAGGGCAGTATGATCAACTGATCATTCGCGGCGCTTATTTAATCGACGGGACCGGCGCGCCCGCAACCGGGCCAGTCGATGTCGTTGTTGAAGACGACCGTATCACTCAGGTCACAACAGTCGGCACTCCTGGCATTGCCATCGACCCCGAAGGCCGGCCTCCATTGCTCGACGGGGCCGACTTAAAGACTCGAGAAATCGATGCCCATGGCAAATACTTGTTGCCAGGTTTTGTTGATTCCCACACCCATGTTCACGCGCCCGATAAGCGTCAAAAGGTCTCTGCTGACTACATCTTTAAGCTTTGGTTGGGCCATGGCGTGACCAGCACGAGAGAGGTATTTGGTTCCGACGGTGAAAGCCGGCTTTTAGCCTTGAAGGCGCTGAGCGAGAAAAATGCCATCACCGCACCTCGCATTACCGCTTTCCCCTACTTCGCCATGCCTGTGGATGGCGATGAAAAACTACCGGCCATAACCTCTGCCGAGGATGCCAGAAAAAGGGTCCGCTACTTAAAGCGCATCGGCGCCGACGGGATTAAGTTTATGGGGGCTCCAGAAGATATTTTGTGGGCCGCTTTAGACGAGGCTGAGCAGCAGGGTCTGGGCACAACCATGCATCACGCGCAGTTAAACGTAGCCCATGCCAATGTACTGGATACTTCAAGCCACGGTCTGGACTGCATGGAACACTGGTACGGACTGCCTGAGGCTCTGTTTACTGACAAAGTTATTCAAGACTATCCATCTGACTACATTTACAGCAATGAACAGCAGCGCTTTGCCCAAGCAGGACGTCTATGGAAGCAGGCCGCAGGGCCCGGGACTGAACGCTGGAATGAAGTTATGGCAACGTTGCTTGAACGTGATTTTTGTTTAAGCCCCACGTTTACCATCTATTTGGCCAGCCGAGATCTTATGCGCGCTTACACCGCCGAGTGGCACTACGAATATACCGCCCCAGCACTATGGGATTTCTACCGAGCCAGTCGCGAGAAACACGGCTCATTCTTTTTTAATTGGACGACACAGGATGAGATCGAGTGGAAGCACAACTACCAGCTCTGGATGCAATTCGTTAACGAGTACAAGAATCGCGGAGGCAAAGTCGTCGTGGGTAGCGATACCGGCTATATCTATAGCCTTTATGGCTTTGGCTACATTCAAGAGCTAGAGCTGTTGCAAGAAGCAGGTTTCCATCCACTCGAGGTGATCCGCGCTGCCACTAAAATAGGCGCTCAAGTTCTAGGGCAAGAGAGCGAGATCGGCACGGTGCAGGTGGGAAAAAAAGCAGATCTGATTATCGTAGATGAAAATCCACTACATAATCTTAAGTCGCTCTACGGTACCGGCGTACCCAAATTGAATGAGGAAAACCAGAAAGTCGAACGTGTTGGTGGTGTTCGGTGGACTATAAAAGATGGCATTGTCTACGATGCTCAGGCGCTCTTGGCCGATGTGCGCGCCATGGTAAAAGCGCAGAAAATAGCGGCCGGACTTGACCCAAAGATACCAATGTCTGTCGAGCAGTAGAAATATTGCAGCCATTCAAGACCCTTGAAGGCCCCACGGCCTCAAACGACCGATAGACGTTTTGGGCGATTCTAACCACAACTGCCTTTAGGCCTGCTTCAGCCAAAGGATCAGTCGGTCATATCCTGATAAGGGTTGTCAGTAGGCAGCGAGATGCTGTTGGCGAAACCTTTTATCGAAATGCAGGTTTCGCTGATCTCAATATTAGCCTCATCGATCATATCCTCTCCAAAGCGGTAAATGGGTGCGTACTCCCCCCTGTCAGCAGCACTCAAATAATTTTCTGACGCCTTTAAACTCGACTCGCGTTTTATCTTATAGGCAGTCATGGCCGCCTCACCGTAACGCTTGTTCAACATCGCCTCGGTGCGGCCTGGAGACAACACCACCGCTGAGGCGTTATTGCCTCCGAAACCCTTTGAGTTAAGGATTGCCACCTCTAGGTTATCCGGGTTGGTTGTCTGATGCTCAGGACCCATTTTCAAGCGATCCTGATGGACGTCATCGGCGACAGCGTCGATCGTTGGGATACCTGGCAATATGCCATATTTAAAACTACCTAAAGCCGTTGCGAGTTGATCCGCACTTGCCGGGGCAATGGTGTGACCGAGATAAGCCTTTACAGCCACAACAGGCCATTCCTTGATGTCAAAGGCCTCAGCAACTTGATCAAAAATCTGCGACTCTGACACGCGGTTTTGAGGGGTGCTTGAGCCATGAGCCAGAACAAAACTTTTGTCACGGACGCTGGCTTTACCCACAATCGCTGAGGCCGCCGCAACCGCCTTTGCCATGCTGATGTGGTTTCCCGGGCCGGGAGCGCTGATTGATTTTTTAGTCCCGTCGGCATCGACAAAAACGTCTGTCACCGCCCCTAAACAAGGCGCTCCTAATTCGACAGCTAAGGCATCATCCATCAAAAGAAAGTATTGGCATGATTCACCAATGGTAAAGCCGCAGTTATCTCCGAAGGGACGGCTTGCTCGACGATGGTCTACCTCATCAGTGCCGTATAGCTTCATCATGTTGGTATCGGTTGCCAGTGCACCCATGGTTCCAAAGCCATCCATAAGCTCAGGACCAATAGGCGCTTCGCTGTTGCCCACCATGGCGACCCGTACTTTGCCGGCTTTTAAGTCAGACACAGCATGGCGCAGATTTGATAAAAACGTGGCGCAAGCCGCAACTGAACTACTGGCTATACCCACGTTTGCTAAAACATAGGCGTTAATAAAATCCGTCGGCATGGAGTTAACCCCCATCACCAACGCCTTAGTGGTAACGCGCTCCCCTTTCATGCGCGCTTGATGCATGCCGCCATAGGCCTCCTTGCCCATCTGACCAAAGCCACTACTGGAATAAACCCCCACCTCATCAGGCTCGATGTGTTCAAGGACGGTATCCCAGTCAATACCTAGAGCACGTAAAGCATCGGTTGCCCCAAATAGCGCCATTTGCAGACCACGCGGCTGAAAGCGCGAATTGTAAAGATCGGCTATCTCAAACCCGCTGGGCAACTGCCCTGCGGCTTTTACTGGGAAGTCCCGAAAATTATCCAGTTTGACCTCAAGGTTGCCGGCAACGGTGACTCGAACCTGTCCATCATCATGAGAGGGCTCTACAGTCCAACCCTCAGGCAACTTAGTAGGAAGCTGATCCGCCGCTAAAACGAACTTCAGTGATTCATCGGCTTTTCCTGACACACTGCGCAAAGACGCCGGGGACTGCCAATGCAACGCGTCGACATCAAAAACCGAGGGCTCCACCCGCCGTACTAAGGTCCCTGCAAGCACCTGATTACGATAGCGTTGGGCAACCTCACCCGCCGAAAGGGGAGCATTTAATGCCTCATCAGCCACTGGAAGGAATCCAGCATCACCCTCGGGTTTGACTAGCTTCATCATGACCGCCAAAGCTACCAGTGTTTTCTGCTGCTCTGACTCAGGCAGCAGATCAATCACCATTCGGTGGAAGCCCTGAAATCCCGAGGTCCTACCCGCGGCATTTACCCCGCCCATACTGACAATGACTGGCAAACGCATCGGTTAATCTCCCACTACATGGATTGGTGTGAACTCGCCGAGTTTATCGCTGTTCTTCGAGCACATGCCAATCTAGATTTGCTTCAAGCTGAATTACCTCTAATAACACCAGGTATCGAGGTTCGGCCACTTACCAAAAACCCTTGCCCGCTCCATGCTGTGGTTGCGCGCCGTCGCAACGGCTCTAGCCAGTAGTTTGTGAGAGATTTTTCCATCTGCACCGGTACCCATAGAAAGCACCGGCAGCTCAACACCTAGCAATGAGTTCGGACAACGTGCCATATCCTTCTATGAGCCACCCGTTGAAAAGCAGTAAGAAGGACGAGGAACCTCAGTAACTCGACTAGCTCTTCAGACCTGAAGATGGGCCACCACTCAGAGCCAACAGTCATCAAATGGCAGTCCTTAAAACCTAAAGGAATATAAAAATGTATTTATATTCTTTTTAATGGGAGCTGGGTTTGCGTACATTCGGCGTATTAATGCCACGATCTTAGCGCGCCATGTATAAATACAATCCCATCGACCAAGCTATTGTAGACGCCAGAGTCAGCCAATTCTCTGAACAAATGACACGTTATTTGGCAGGGGAATTGCCCGAAGAGCAATTCATGCCGCTGAGGCTACAAAACGGCCTGTATATCCAACGGCATGCGCCCATGCTACGTGTTGCCATTCCCTACGGCACCTTGGCTGGCTATCAACTGCGACATTTGGCGCAAATTGCCCGTAAATACGACCGTGGCTATGGTCACTTCACAACTCGGCAAAATATTCAGTTCAACTGGCTAGCATTGGAGCAGGTACCTGAAGTTTTAGGCGAGCTCGCGACAGTCCAAATGCATGCCATTCAAACCAGTGGGGCCTGTGTTAGAAACACCACCACTGATCCCTTGGCAGGAACGGTGGCAGATGAGGCTATTGACCCTCGAGTGGTGTGTGAGCTCATTCGCCAGTGGTCGACCTTTCACCCGGAATTTGCCTATTTACCTCGAAAATTCAAAATTGCAGTAGTAGCCACTGAAGAAGATCGTGCGGCCATCGAAGTTCATGACGTCGGAATTCGGATCAAAAAGCACGTGATACATGGTCTGGCTTTTGACCTCTGGGTTGGTGGCGGCTTAGGGCGAACGCCGCTTTTAGGGCATCGTCTGCTAGCAGACCTCCCCCTAGACGAGTTGAGAAACTGGCTCACCGCAGTGCTGCGGGTCTACAACCTCGCAGGTAGGCGAGACAACAAATACAAAGCACGAATCAAAATTTTGGTTAACGCTATGGGGGTTGAAGCCTTCCGGGAAGCCGTCACCCATCGCTATCTCACTGACCACGATAGTGACTTAAAAATTAGCGCCGAGACACTCGAGGATTTGGGCGACAGCTTCTCCTGTAAGCTCGAGCCACAACCCATTGAAGGACATCAAGGGTCACCCGATTTCCAGCGCTGGTATCGGCAAAACACCAAGCCTCACCGGATCATGGGCTACCGCTCGGTATTCCTTTCACTAAAGCGTCCGGGCACCGCTCCGGGTGACGTTACCGCACTTCAGATGGACGTCATTGCTGACTTGGCAGATCGCTTCAGCCAGTCGGAAATACGCACAACCCATGATCAAAATTTGATATTGCCCCATGTTGCCGAAAGCGATCTCAAGGAATTACTGCAGTGCCTCAGTGCACATGATTTAGCGCATCCCAACTTGGGTCTTATCTCTGACAGCATTGCCTGCCCGGGCCTCGACTTTTGTAGCCTCGCCAATGCCCCATCATTGTCTTTAGCCGAGGCCCTACATGAAACCTTTGATGATCTCGATGAACAAGTCGATATCGGGCCGTTAGAGGTCAAAATTTCTGGCTGCATGAACGCCTGCGGTCACCATCACATTGCGCACATCGGTATTTTAGGTGTCGAGAAAAAAGGGCAGCCCTGGTACCAAATCACCCTGGGTGGACGCGACCAGCAGGGCGCTGCCCTGGGCAAACGGCTAGGGCCCGCCGTGCCCCACGATGACGTGCTGCCGCTCATTAAAAGATTGGTCGACACCTATCTTGAAGAACGTCAGCCCGGCGAGTATTTCGTCGGCTTTGTCGATCGGCTCGGTGTCGATTACCTCAAGGAAATCAGCTATGCCACTCATTAACTCACAGGGCGCCGTGACTGCCTTGAGCCCCCCTGACGCTCTAGATCCGACGCAAAGCGACATGACGTCTGTTGGCGATGTATTGATGATTGCCTTTGCCTTTGACAGTCCAGTAGACGGCAAGGCCTTTTCGGCGGCGGCCCTGCTTCGCGCAGAGGGCTACGGCGGCACCTTGATTGGCGTCGGTCCCGTAGGGCTAGATCGTTTGGCTTATGGATTCCGTGCGGGTTTCGACGTGCTCGAGTTAACTGATGACGAATGGCAGCAACTCCAACCGCATCACCTTTCACCTTTTCCACATCACTACCAGCCTGAAACACGGCCAAGCCAGCCGTTGAAGAAAAGCGCATGAATGCCCCGCTGCCCTTCCAATTGCAGATTACCTCGCGACCAGTTTTGCTCATAGGCACTGGCGAGGCCGCCGAAGCTAAAGCACGCCTGCTGCAGGAACGCGATGCCGACATCACTCACTGGCACACGACTCCCAGCAAAGATGAACGCACTCACGTAGAACGGTGCAATCGAGACCCAAAGACTCGCTATGTTTTGGTCGTCATCGCCGAGGTCAACGCTTGGACTGAGGCCTTAATGCCGTGGCTTGATTCAGAAAGATTACTCGTCAATGTTGTCGATGCACCGCAGTTGTCGCAAGGTTTTATACCCGCCATTGTGTCTCGGGGCCGTATTCAGATCGGCATTGGCACTGGCGGGAGCTCGCCTGTCTTGGCTAGGTTTGTTCGAACCCGACTAGAACAGGCCCTGCCACAGGGACTAGAGCGCTTGGCTGAATTTGCCGATCGATGGCAGCTCCGCGTGCGCCAGATACTCGACACAGTTAGTACTCGTAGACAATTCTGGGAGCGGCATCTCAGTGGACCTGCAGGTCAAGCCGCCCTCAATAACGAGCCCGACCTTGCAGACAGCATACTCGCCACGGCCTTAGACGCAGACCATTCACCGCAAGGGCGCGTAACGTTGGTGGGCGCCGGCCCTGGGGATGCATCGCTATTAACACTGAAAGGGCTGCAGCGACTGCAAGAGGCGGACGTTGTGCTTTACGACAAACTGGTCAGTCCAGAAGTCCTAAGCCTGGCTCGTAGAGATGCTCAAATGGAGGACGTTGGGAAGCGCCGAGGCCACTGCCCAACACCCCAAGACAGTATCAATGCGCGCTTGGTTGAGCTCGGAGAACAAGGCCTTACCGTTTGCCGACTTAAAGGCGGCGATCCGTATTTATTCGGCCGTGGCGGTGAAGAGGCACTTGCCTTGGTGCAGGCTGGTATCCCTGTTGAGGTCGTACCCGGCATAACAACGGCCAGTGCCACAGCTGCTGCTACAGGCATACCCTTAACTCATCGCCGTGTCGCGCGGTCCGTACGATACATCACGGGCCACCTGGCACTGCAACAAACCGACACTGACTGGCAGGCACTAGCGCAAGCGCAAGAAACACTGGTGATTTACATGGGATTCACTCACCTCCAGTCAATAGCGCAGCGGCTGCAAGAAGCGGGACTCAAAGCAGCGACGCCCTTTGCCCTCATTCAAAACGCAACGACGCCGCGACAGCAGGTCGTGCACGGGCAGCTAAATCGTGTTGACGAGGCCGCGGCTGAGCTTTGTTTAGAAGAAGGTCCCATTCTGGTAATCATTGGTGAAGTCACTCGACTCGCCCAAGAGCTTGCACCAAAGGCCGTGGATGATGTGTTGAAAAGCCAGCACACCGATCCTCTGTACTGGCTGCAAAGCGCCTAGGTTTACATTATGAGTAATGCTGTATTTGCCAGCCAAAATGTCGCTTGGAACCTAGACGCTCTAAACGATACCTTTAATAACGCCTCGCCGGAAACTATCGTGCGATGGGCATTGGCGCAGAACCTTCGAGTCGTCACAAGTACCAGTTTTGGAACCCAATCTGCAGCGATGCTGCATCTGGTAAGTAAACTCGGGCCATCCCTGCCCATAATCTGGATTGATTCAGGATTTGCTCCTGCCAATACTCGAGAATTCAGTCGCCAGCTGGTCGAGCAGCTGAACCTGAACCTCGTAACCTACCGGCCCAATTTAACGCCCCTGCGTTGCCTGCATGCCATTAGCGCCACAGACACCGAAGACCTGAGCGAGGAGCAACGTGCCCAACTGGCCAATCTCGTAAAAATTGAACCCTTTGAAAGAGCTATGAGCGCGTTAAAACCCCATATCTGGCTCACTGGAATTCGTGCGGAGGAAACAAGTTTTCGGGCTACGTTACGTCCGGCGAGCTGGGATGATCGGGGAATGCTAAAACTGGCGCCTTTTCTGCACAGCAGCGAAGCGGATATAGACGCATACTTGGCTCAACATAATTTGCCCAGGGGCCCCGCGAGCGTCGACCCCACCAAAGCGGGCCCTCACCTTGAGTGCGGTCTTCACACCCGGCGCAGCCAGCCCCAGTCACTCAAATAAAAGACTCTCAGAAGCCATTGCTTACCTGATGGCCGGATCGAATTCAGCAGCCGCATCCCAGTAAACATAAACGCTAAGTTGAGGCATTTGAAAGATTAGGCCCGCAGAGCCCAGCCCTGACCGCCGATAGACCGACTGCCCATCTTGATCAAGATAATTCCCTACCGCGTCAGATTTTGGGCTGAGATGGTAAGCAATGCCATCACTGCGGGTGATCGAAACATAGCCTTGACGCTGAGAAAACTGGCAGGGTAGCGTTTTAGATGCCAGCGACTCTCCCTGAAGGTACAGATCACACCGCGCCGTCAAGGTATCGCTGGTGGCCGGCAACGCCACCAGCATTGTGACGAGTGCCAGTGAGCAGGCGCGTAGACCACCCCATACTGCACTGGCACCTTTTGTCATGGAGACTCGATTTTAAACGTGATACCCGCATTTTCTTGCAAACGGTCAATCAAAGGCTGTCCCATTGCTGCCGCCGGTGTCGTGACCCCACCCTCACCAAGCTCCGGGTTGTTTAGCAGGCAAAGAGCCGCTTCTGCTAACATTTTTGAGGTCGACCCGTAGCCCGGATCGCGATCGCCTGCTACCGAGGTAATCAGCATTTCACCGCCCGCCCCCTGCGCTACAAAAATAGCCTCGTAATTACCAGCTTTACGCTCCTCAGGAGAGGGCCCTTCACCGGGCTTTAATGGACTCTCAGCCAAAGTTTTATCTTTAGCTACGAAATCTGCCAACGCCTTACCCTCATCGCCATCACCCGTAAGCATCATTTCGTCGTAAGCAAAATCTTCGCCGTAGGGATGACCCATCAGAAAGTTAGAGCGATGAATATTTTTGGTGTTAATCGCCGCCATAATAAAGGGCGCAGACCAACTCTTGAGCTCCTCGTCATATTGAGGCTGATCACCATCGGGCTGAGTTGGACCCGAAAAACCCTCTGTCAGCGCAAAAGGGTTCATCAATGTTGCAATAATTTCGGGCTGTGCTGCAGCTGCTGTCATGGTAGCTCGCAGCGAGGCAATCGTGCCGCCAGAAAAGCTGCCATTCATAGCGCGAACACGACCTTTCACCCGACTTACGGTATGCCCCGTGACCGCCTTGGCGTGTTCTTGGAGGTGGAATACGCCCAGATCAAAAGGAATTGAATCGAAGCCGCAGGAATGCACGATACGAGCGCCAGAGGCCTTAGCTGCCGAGTTGTACATTGCAATGGTGTGGTGCATCCAAGCGGGCTCACCACTTAGATCGACGTAATCTGTACCGTGTGTTGCGCACTGCTTAACCAACTCCTCCCCGTACAACTGGTAAGGCCCTACGGTTGTAATCACAACACCTGCAGACTTGACCATAGCCTCGAGGGAAGCGGGATCATCACTATCAACAGCAATGAGTGGGATGGCATCAGAAATGCCCATCTCGCTGCGAACCGCAGTCAATTTTTCAATAGAACGTCCCGCCATGGCCCAGCTAAATTCAGCATTGGGATATTGCTCATTCAGATACTCGGCGACCAAACGGCCTGTGTAACCTGACGCACCAAAAACCACGACGTCATACTGTCTTTCTGCATTCATAGCGAATCTTGCTCCGGTAAATAATCAACAGACCCTGTACGGGGTACAGGTGGGCGCTAGATAATGCGGGGATGCGAACCAAGGTACAACCCCCGGAGAGAGTTTCATGACCTTAGAGACATCACCTGCCGCCGAGCGCAATAGACAATTTATCGTAGACGTTCTAAAAACGGTTCTTCCGGACACCGGCACTGTTCTAGAGATTGCCAGTGGTACTGGGCAACACGCCGTTTATGCGGCACCCAGACTCAGCCCCCGAGTTTGGCAACCTAGTGACTGCTATCGCGACAGCCTCAACATGATTAATGACTGGTCTCACGCCGAACCCAGTCCCAACTTGCGCGACCCGATATTGCTAGATGTTTTAGATCAGCCTTGGTCGGTAGAGACACAGCCAATGACGCCAGGGATCAGCGCTGTGGTCGCTATCAATATGATCCACATCGCGCCGTGGCGATGCTGTGAGGCGCTTATTGACGGCGCTCAACGCATTCTGCCTCCCAGCGGCGTGTTATACCTTTACGGCCCCTTCAAGGAACGGGGTGAACACACCTCCCCTTCAAACGCGGCCTTCGATCATAGTCTAAAAAGTCGAAACCATGAGTGGGGTATTCGAGATCTTGAGAAAGTCACCCTAACTGCCGCGGCACGACAGCTAGAGTTAATCGAATGCATACCCATGCCTGCCAACAACCTATCAGTCGTTTTTAAGCGCCGCTGAGTGTAACTTCTGCCACCTGCGTATGCTCGGCACCCTGATCCAGGGCAATGTGCACCCGACGATCCAGCGCGTAGGCATCGATATCACCATCACCGGCAAGGGCCTGACTTTCCCCGTGGGCCGACACTGTCATTCGATTGGCAGCAACACCGGAGTCGAGCAGTTGCTGTGCCACGCGTTCCGCTCTCGCTAAAGACAGCGCCATATTACTTGCTGAATCACCCCGGGGGTCAGCATAACCCTCAATACGTACACTGAGATTCTCATTGCGAGTCAAAAAGGATGCCAATAAGGAGAGTCGGTCTTCTCCGCCAGCCGTTAAACGGCTGTCATTGGTTTTAAACAACATTTCGAGCTGCAGCTGTTCTAGTGCGAGTTTCGCAAATCGTTGTTGCTCTTCCTGCACGATTTCCAGATCAGCGTTGACCTTGTCCAGCTCGGTATAAGCCAATGCCAAGTCAGCTTGGGTGTTCAAAAGCGCCTGCTCGGTCACCTGCAACTCGTCTGCAGCAGCGACCTGATTGACCATCCAATCAGCGCCAATACCTCCCAACACGAAACCGATTGGCCCTGCCGCGGCTGTAGCGACCACAATAGTCGTCAGGGCCGTTAGATCCTGTTTAGTGGAAGTTTCGAGAGCAGCAGCCGGTTGAGCAGCGAGTAGCGTCGAAAGTGTTAAAGCAGATGTTGCGGCTAAATAGTTTTTCATAACAAGCTCCTGATGGTTAAAACTGATGTAATCACCTTGATCACCTAAACAATTTAAACCCAAGAGAAGGTGCCAGCCGTGGCGCAATCTGGTTAAGCTGGGACCAATTCTGCTCAAATATGGCAAGCTACAAAACACAACAAAGTGAGCACCTTGCGAAAAATCATTCACATCGATGCCGATTGTTTCTACGCAGCTATTGAAATGCGAGACGACCCCAGCCTGATTGACCGTCCGTTTGCTGTAGGTGGAAGCGCTGAAGGGCGAGGTGTACTCACTACTTGCAATTATCCTGCTCGGGAATTTGGCGTTCATTCAGCAATGCCCACATCTCAGGCTTATCGCCTGTGCCCAGACCTCGTTGTAGCTCCGGTTAACATTCCAAAATATCGTGAAGTCTCAGTACAAATGCATGAGATCTTTGAGCAGTTCACCGATGTCATAGAGCCTCTTTCCCTCGACGAGGCCTATCTCGATGTTAGCGACAGCACACTCTTCGATGGCTCAGCTTCGCGGATCGCCGAGGCGATACGCGAACAAATAAAAACTGAAATTAACATCACTGTATCCGCGGGCGTTTCTATCAATAAGTTTTTGGCCAAAGTCGCCTCGGATTGGAATAAACCCGATGGCCAAAAAGTAGTGACTCCCGATGAGGTTGATGCATTCACGGCAGCCCTCGAAGTGCGGGCGATCCCGGGGGTTGGACCCGTAACCGCTGAGAAACTCAAGCGCATGGGCTTTCAAAAATGTACCGACCTTCGCAATGCCGAAGCCCGAGTGCTTAAGCGGCGCTTTGGCAGTTTCGCTCAGACTCTTATAGAGCGCGCCCATGGTCGGGATAATCGACCGGTAAATACCAGCCGGATTCGTAAGTCACTCAGCGTAGAGCATACCTATACCCAAGATCTCAAAAACGGCCAACCTTGCTTTGATAAGCTGCCGGGGCTGCTTGATGAGCTCAGGGGTCGAATCGATAAGGGTAAGCTGGCCCCGCGGATTCAGAAAGCCTACGTGAAAATTAAGTTCAGTGACTTCTCAACCACGACCGTTGAGCGCGTGGGCACCGCAGCAACACTGACTGACTATCAGGAACTGCTGGCAGATGGCCTTGCAAGACGCGATCTACCAGTACGCCTATTGGGTCTTGGTGTGCGTCTGAGCCCTGATTTTCCCGAGCACTTTGAACAATTGCCCCTACGAATGGAACATGACGATTACTAAGCGCCGAGCCGCGCACTTAGGTTAAACCAGGTAGCCCACGCCCCAATAGACAGCCATAGCCAAAGTTAAGACGTAAATATGATTGCGGGTAACCAGGGCAACAACTGCCGCAGTAACAAGCCCTGCCCACTCATTAACTCTAGGAGCACTACCCCCCTCGGGACTCAGCAACATCGTCATCACCAATGCGGCCATTACAGCAGGCCCAACATATTCGAGCGCTTTGAGGGCTGAAGGTGGGAAGCTGCGATTGGACAACAGCAAAATAAAGACTGCGCGCATTGCATAGCTGCCCAGACCCATCATAAAAATGGTAAGTAAAATCATCATCGGCGAAAACGCTCAAGCACCAGCCCTAAAACGAGCCCTGCTAATGCCGCAACCAGCAAACCACTTCGGCTAGGCATATCGGCCAATAAAAAAGTCACCCCCATAGCGAAGACCGCCACCGCCGCTTTTTGCCAGCTATCAATTGTGGTGACCAAAAGCCCCATAAATAAAACGGGTGTTGCAAAGGTAATATCCAGCCCGGGGGGCAACACCGGCCCCACAAACAGGCCCAGCGCTGTGAAGGTCATCCAAAAAATCCAAAAGGTCATACCCGCCGCGAGGTAATACCGGCGGAAATCAGCTGCGGGTAAGTCTTGCTTGCCCACACACAACGCAAAGACCTGGTCGACCAACATATAAGGCGCAAACCAGCGAAACCATGATGGCTGACGTTGCATGACCGGCGCCATTGAGAACGAATAAAACAAATGCCTGGCACCCACCACCAGTGCTGCTGTGGCAGCGGCGGCTATCGATGCGCCCTCCCCCAAAAGCGTAATCAATGTAATCTGTGCCGCCCCTGAAAACATTATGGGAGACGAACTCCAGCCCAGCCAGATCGCGACTCCCGATTCCCGCACGGCCAGACCAAAAACCAAGGCAAAGGGGATCGCGGGTATAACGAGAATCAACGCATCGAGAAAACCACGGCGGAGGTAGTTTGGTTCGGAACTGTTTGGGTCAGACAGCATTGTGCAACGGCATCAATCAGGTCTCTAAGAGAAATGTAACAGGGCCATCATTGATCAAGCTAACCTGCATGTTGGCGCCGAAGCGCCCTGTTGCAATATGGCCCTCATGCTGTGCCTTTATTAATGTAACAAAGTCATCGAAAAAACCACGTGCAGCCGCAGGTTCCGCGGCGCTTGAAAAGCTCGGGCGCGTACCCTTCTTTGTATCAGCCGCTAATGTGAACTGAGAAACCAATAAGAGATCCCCAGCGACATCTCGTATCGAGCGATTCATACGATCCTCATTGTCACTAAAAACCCGATACCCAAGGAGACGTTCACCCATGCGCTTGATTCGTCCACTATCGTCGTCTTTTTCAAACCCCACAAAAACTAAAAGACCTGACCCAATCGCGCCGACGCGCTCAGCATCCACATCAACAGCAGCCTCAACGACCCTTTGAATCAAGCATCTCACAGCCCCGGTAACTCACGACTAAGCCGATCAATAATATGCCCCCGCGCCACAGTGTCATAAAGCTTAGCTGTTCCGACACCCCATACCGGTGCGGGCCATGCCTCATCGGTGGCATAACGAGCAACAACATGAACGTGCAGCTGTGAAACAATATTACCCAGCGCCGCAGTGTTCATTTTTTCAGCACTAAACACTCGCTGCATGGCCTTACCGAGAACCAGAGTCTCGTTTAGCAGCGTCGCCTGCTGAACCTCTGACAGATCAAACCACTCCGTCACTCCGGCAATCCGCGGCACAAGTACGACCCAGGGAAACCGCGCATCATCCATCAGCAGGACGTCACTGAGACCCCAACGAACAACGGGATGAGTATCGGCAGCTAGCCGCGGATCGAGTTGAAAGCTAGCAACCGCCATTGGATTAAAACGGGATGAGGGTAAAACCCTCGTGCTGCAAACGCACATGGGCACCCATGGCAGACAAAGCGATAACAACTTCAGGGCGGATCTCGCCCCAGCCAATTTTACGAAACGCCGCGGTCTGACCGCATAAATAAATTTTCACTCCAGCGTCCTGTAACTGATTTAGCAGCTCCGTGTTCGGGTTGGGATCATTGAACCGCGCTTGATAGGCCTCGTCTGACAATAGGTCATTGGCGGCCATGCCATGGACAATAACGGCAAATTCAATATTTTCCTTGGGAATGCCCTGCTGAGCATACATGTTGAGAAACCGTGCCACTGAGGTGAGTTTAAGATTTCTATCCCCTGGAAAGTCCGCGGTTTTCCCTATATCAATGGAAACCTTGTAATGTGTTTCGGCATCCAGACTGTAAAAGCCCGCCGGGGGTATTAAAACCGGACCATAGTCGGGTATGACCGGACCCATTAACGGCTCTTTTTCGGCGTCGGCTTCACCTTCTTGTGCCAGCACAGCACTGGATAGAGCCACACCACCCCAACAAAAAATCACCAGTATCAAATGTCTTAACAGCATCGTATTTCCTTACTCACCGAGCAGAGCTGGAGTATGTTACTAAACTTTACCCATGAGACGGCTTTGCCACATCCCATGAATTAGATCGGTAGCCATCAAGGCTAACCTGCACCAAGTTCTAAGGTTCTCGTGTGGGTAATCCAGCCCTGTAAATAATATGAAAATCGTCGAAGGTGGCGCTCTAACTCGTTATCAAGGGCTTCAATAGCCGAGTCACCCCCCTGAGCATTGATCAGTGCAACCACATCGGCCTCAAGTTCATAGCCCACCCATTCAAAAGCAGGGTCACTCACATAAAGCGCGGGCACTCGCTTTGATAAAGTTTCATCCAAACCAGGCCCCAGTGCGACTGACTGTGCAGTCAAATCTGACACGACGCCCTCTGGCGTAAAGCACGCTGTCTGAGGTTCGGAGATTGCCAAAAGCAAAGGCGCCTGCCAGGCCCCTTCCTGCATAAGCGCCAAGACTCGACGATATTGATAGGACTCCAGCACGCCGTGGCGATTGGAAACAAGTTGAATCAGATCATTTGTTTCGCCCATCACCACCGACCATAAGGCAGACAACAGGTCGACCCCGGGCAGCGGATCCGTATGGTAAGGCTGAGTCAGGTCGCCAACGTAATGCAGCGCCCAACCCATGAATCGCCAACCCCAATACTCATGCCCGGTGGCAAAAGCTAAGCGTGCCAACTCTTCATATTGTTTAATCCGCCACAGCGGTAACGTTCGCTTGAGGCTGGGCTGCGCAAGCTGAGTAACCGCGTCCAAATGGTAGAAACCCATATGAAGCGGTGCCTGGGAACCGTAAGGAAGATTAGGATTACCAAAGGGTTGTTCTCCCAGCCCGTATCGAGCCCCCACGTCGGTGTCGTTGTTACTGTATAGCCCCACATCCATACCCAAGTCAGGCTCATCACTGGCGCTGGCTAGAATATAAGCAGGGCTAACGAGTGCCCCCACAGTGAGTGGTAAATAGGCGCGCTCCTGTACCGAGTCTCCACTGGGTAAATAGGAAAGGTCTGACCAGCCTAAAGTTTCTGCCTCAGACGAAATGACATCACCAGCCATCACTTGACGGTAAAGCCCGTAATCTAAGCGTGGACTGATTCTGAGTGCGGCAATAAACCGCCCTTGAAAATCTGTTTTATTTGACCCGTTAAAGGTGAGCTCCACGGGCGTCGGTGGGTACTCTGGATTGCCTTCAATCATTTCGATCTCTAGCCGCGCCAAAACGTCAGCAATACCTGCTGCTTCGGCCTTTAGAAAAACGTCTAGGGGCTCAACCACGACTCTGGACTGCATCAATGTGGCATCTGTGCGTAGCATGGGCCACGCAAGACTGGCATGGTCCGACCAAGCTGCTGCCTGATGACACGCTATTAAAGATATCGCCAAAAAGACAGATCGCATCAGCGCACTCCATCGCTCAAAAGATTAGCCAAACTCGCAGTTTTAAGGTTGTAATACAAGTCAGGGTAAACTGGCGTGGAGCCAAAAGTCTTGATCCGACGATAGTCTTACGCTCTATCGTGTATTACAGGAGATCAACCCACTATGAAGCTACCGTTTTTTGGACTGCTATTCCTTTTATTGTCGGCCTGTGGAGACGCTAAAATGCCCGATGACAACACGCAAAATGCCGTTGCACGGATTATTGCCGGTGCGACGGTCATCGACGTAAGAACGCCGGTTGAAATCGCCGGGGGGGCTCTGCCTGATGCGCTTACTATCGTCCACACCGATATCGTCGCCGGGGTCGCTGCCCTGGCACTGCCTAGCGATGCGCCTCTCGTACTTTACTGCCGGAGTGGTAATCGCTCGGGTATCGCTACTGCAGCGCTGCAAGCCGAGGGCTACACCCAAGTCACTAATGGCGGCAGCTATGTACAATTATCCGCGGCGCTTGAGCAGGCTATAACGCCTTAAGGTGCGCCGCCTTAGTCCCCCATGAATTCTCAAGCATCTGACAAACAGGCCGTCGTGTTTGGTTTAGGAGCCGTCGTACTTTGGAGTACGGTCGCAACGGCTTTTAATCTCAGCCTCGATTTTGTCACGCCCCTGACTTTAGTCACACTGGCGAGCGTTACCTCATGGCTTTTTCTAGGTGGCATTTTATTGATCTCAGGTGATCTGAGAAGGCTGAGCGAAATCACCGCGTCAGAGTGGTTGCGGCTCTTAGCTTTGGGTTTAATCAATCCCACGCTGTACTATTTTTTGTTGTTTGGCGCCTATGCCAAGTTGCCCGCTCAGGAAGCTATGGCCATTAATTATACCTGGGGATTAGTGCTTCCTTTGCTTGCAGTGCCACTGCTGGGACAAGCGTTGCAGCGGCGGGATATTGGCTGCGCAGCCGTCAGCTACTGCGGTGTCTTTGTCATAGCAACCCGAGGAGATGTGCTGTCCTTTGAATTATCCGACCCCACAGGCGTAGGGCTGGCTATGAGCTCAACGGTTTTGTGGGCGCTGTACTGGATCGGCAATACACGCATCAATACGCCACCGATTCAAGGTTTATTCATTGGGTTTACTTCTGCTACGGCGGTGCTGCTCACCATAGCCGGGTTCACCGGGAGTTTGGTCAATCTGCCCTGGCAGGCTTTGGCGGGCGGCCTCTACATTGGCTTCTTTGAAATGGGATTGAGCTTTATTCTTTGGCTCAAAGCCATGAAGCTGACGCAAAATACCGCGCGTATTTCAACGCTAATCTTTTTGTCGCCACCACTGTCCTTGATTTTAATTTGGGCAATATTAGATGAGGTTATTAGAGGCTCAACGTTGGTGGGGTTAGCAATGATTCTTGCAGGGCTCGCCATGCAACATTGGCAGCGACCAACCGACTCATCAGTCTGAAGCGATTGACGCGGTCTTGAGTAAGGCAAAAACTGGTTGAGACTCCGTTAGATTTAATTCATCCAGTGATGCTCGGGTCATACGCACACGAAGACTTTGCCCATCTACTGCGACCAACACATCTGCAAAGGGCGATGCCCCATCGACTCGAATAGCCGTTACCACCGCAGGTAAAACATTGCGAATAGAGATGCCTTCGGGCTTTAGTAAAGCAATAGCGACATCCGTTGCGAAAACGCGTACACGAACATCGGCGCCGGGCATGGCAACCAAGCCCGAGAGGGATAACGACTGCCCTCCCAGAGTCAGGCTTGTGAGCTGATAATCAAGATCATGGGAAGTCACCTGTGCGGTAATAATGGAGCTAGCCTGCTCTCGACTGGCCACCTCGGGTAAATCGAGCTGCACTAAAACTTCAGTCACCGAACCCAACGCCGCGCACCTCCCCTCACGAAGCACCAGCAGCTGATCAGCCAGCTGAGTCAACTCATCGAGAGTATGGGCAACGTAGACGGTGGGAATGTGGAAACGGTCGATCACTCGACGCAAGTAAGGCATCAATTCGACCCGATAGCCCATGTCCGCCGCCGAAAGCGGTTCATCGAGGAGCAGTAGCTGAGGAGCACTCATGAGTGCTCGCGCAAGTGCTACACGCTGACGCTCTCCCCCGGACAGCCCTTCAGGTGTGCGCGGGAGTAATCCCTCGATGCCTAACGCGCTAATCACCTCAGTACGGGGTAACAACTGGCCCGCCGCACGGTCGGCGGCAAAGTTTAAATTACCCTCCACCGTGAGATGAGGGAATAAACGGGCGTCTTGAAAAACCATGCCGATGCGACGCTTGTGTGGCGGCACAAAAATGCCTCGATTGCTGTCCAACCAAGTACTGTTGCCAAATTCAATGACGCCACGTTCGATGGGATCTAATCCTGCCAGCAGCCTAAGCAGGGTAGTTTTCCCCGCGCCGTTATTACCGAGAACCCCAAGAACTGTATGAATATTTAACGCTTGCGTGATTTGAAGAGAAAAATCGCCGAGGTTTTTTTCGAGATCAATGCGCAATACCGCCATCGCTTTAAACTCCCGATCCCAAGCGGAAAGAAAAACGACGATTTAGAGCATAGACCACCAGTAGTACGACAAAAGAAAATGCCAGCAAAATAGCGGCCATGGTGTGGGCGCTGCCGTAATTTAGGGTTTCTACAGCCTCATAAAGCGCCACTGAGATCACGCGAGTCTCACCCGGTATATTGCCGCCAATCATCAATACCACTCCGAACTCGCCCAAAGTGTGTGCAAACACCAATACTGCCGCTGTGAGATACCCCCGCCTAGACAGTGGCAAAACCAAGCGAAAAAAACGGTCCAGTGGCGACGCACCCAAGGTCGCTCCGGCCTCAAGTACGCCCGAACTAACACTAGAAAAGGCACCTTGAATCGGTTGTGTTGCAAAAGGCAGGGAATAAATTACTGAAGCAATGACCAAGCCTGTAAAACTAAAATTCAGAGGCTCACCTGTGAGACTAAACCACCAGGCTCCGGGGCCACTTTCGGGTGCAAACAACAGAAGCAGATAGAAACCCATGACCGTGGGGGGCAGCACCAAAGGCAAGGCAATCAAGGCCTCGACCCAGCCAATCCAGGGCCGCTGAGAATGCGCCAACCACCAGGCCAGAGGTGTCGCCAGAACCAACAAAATGACTGTGGTCAAACCCGCCAGCTGCGCCGTTAGCAAGAAGGCCTGCCAATCAATATTCATGCTGCTTATCACCCTCCCTCTACCACATAGCCCAGAGCACCCAGCATAACCGAGGCCTTTTTAGATAAAAGGAAATCTCTGAAACTTTGTGCGGCGGGATGCATGTCTTGATTGTTTACAACCACTAGCGCCTGTTCAATAGGTTGATGCCACTCCTCAGGTATAACCCGATAGTGTTGTCGTGAAATGTCTTTAGCCAAGACTTGGGAAAGGGCGACAAAACCGCCGGGAACTGCCCCTGATGCGATCTGAGTAAAAGTCGAGCCAATATTTTGGCCTCTAACCACCCGCAAGCCCGCTGACTGCCCTGGAAAGCGCGCCATGACCTCAGACGCCGCCCGCCCGTAAGGTGCCAGTAACGGATTGGCAAGGGCCACACTATCAACAGCGGTCAAGAACGCTTCAGGATCGGGGACATCTTCAGCACCGGGAACCCACAACACAATCCGGCCTCGGGTATATACAGCGTAGCTCTGGTCAACCCCAAAGTTCTGGGTAACCAACGCCAGAGGGCGATCGGTGTCTGCCGCCAAAAATAGATCTACCGGAGCGCCCTGCGTAATTTGCGCATAAAGCAAGCCCGTAGAACCAATGACAAGCCTGATGGGCACCCCGGTCTTATTCGTAAAATCTGCCGCCAACTGCTCAGCAGCGCCAGCAAAATTAGCTGCCACCGCAACCACCAAGGGTTTCTCAAGTGACTGCTCGGCGTAGGTGGCCACCCCATGCAGACATGAGACTAACAGTGCTAGGCGTCCAGCCCATCGTATGATCAAACTCGCCATACCTGCCCCTCGATTCCAAAAAACCTCAGATATGAAGCACGTGGATTCACAGGGCAGGCTTAGGTAGACGAGGCCGGTAGCACACCCAATTCACTCAATCGCTCCTGCAGATAGCTTTCTGCCGTGTAGCGAGCCGACAGTTTTACCTCGGGTCGTGGATGAAGAAACAAGGGTAACGACATGCGCCCAATAGTCTGCGATTTAGGGCTGTGAACCACCCGGTGGGTCGTAGAGGGTAACCAGCCACTCAAAGCCTCCTGCAACATATCTCCAATATTCACTAGCAGCTGTTCAGGTTGATTGGGTGCCTTGATCCATTCGCCATTGCGCGCACGAATTTCCAGCCCCGGTCCATCTGCCGCGGGCAACAACGTCAGTAAGTTAATGTCCTCATGGGGCGCAGCCCGAGGCGCTGACATTTCATCAGGCATTGGCGGATAGTGCAGTACACGCAGCATGCTTTGACGGCTGCTTTCAATCATACCGCTTAGGGGCTCACTCAAATTCATCATCACTTCTGGCGGAGCCTCGCGCTCGATGTGAGCCAAAAGCTCACCGGCAAAGTCAACGGCCTGATGAAAGTGAGCGGTTAGGTGGGCTTGTAGCTCTGGGGGACAACGACCCCAGGAGTAGTACTGGAAATATTCTTTAAAATCGCGCTGAGGACTGCCCTTGGCATGCTCCGCCACTTGCAAAGAAAAGTAACCATCCTGCTGGACAGGGTCCATAGCATAAGCGCTAGCAACGCCCTCAGAAAAATAGTCCCGCCACTCCCCGTAAATAGCACGGACGCGGGGCATATTTAACGGGTGATCCACCAAGGCACCGAAACCAAAATCTCGCAATGAGTCGACAAAGAGCCGAGGGAAGTTGGGGTCCTTGCAAGAAATCAGTGGAAGAACCGACGCCTTAAGAGACATGATCTATGAACCCAGCGACAGAAAGAGACCGGCTAGCGCGGCACTCATTAAATTAGACAGCGTTGCCGCCAGCAAAGCTCGCAATCCAAATCGCGATATCTCATCACGACGCGCCGGGGCAATAGCACCTAAACCGCCTAATAAAATCGCGATTGAGGATAAATTAGCGAAACCACACAACGCAAAAATAATAATCGCAGAGGCCACAGGTGAAAACTGATCAGCGATATCCGTGTAGGCCACATAAGCAACAAATTCGTTGAGGACTAGCTTTTGGCCAATCAGACTTCCAGCCATTGTCGCCTCAGACCAGGGCACACCCAACAACCAAGCCAGCGGTCTAAAAACAATGCCCAGCAGCCCTTCCAAAGAGAGATCTGTCAGCCCTACCAGGGAGCCACCCCAGCCCAACAACCCGTTTACCAGCGCGATCAAGCCAATAAACGCTATCAGCATAGCGGCAATAGCACCCGCCATACGAAACCCATCCATGGCACCACTGGCTGCGGCATCGACGAGATTTACGTAACTGTCACGCTCAGGCCCTTCACCCCGCTCGGGCCGGACAGGAACATCTGTTTCCGGCTCAAGCAACTTGGCCATCAGCAGCCCCCCAGGAGCCGCCATAAATGATGCCGCGAGAAGGTATTCAAGTGGGATGCCCAAAGCGGCATACCCCGCCATTACCGACCCCGCAATAGAGGCCATGCCGCCCACCATAATGGCAAACAGTTCAGAAACCGTCATGCCGGCCAAGTAGGGGCGCACGACCAGTGGTGCCTCCGCCTGCCCCACAAAAATATTGGCTGACGCCGACAGCGACTCGGTGTGGCTAGTACCTAAAATTTTCTTTAATGCACCCCCGAGTGTACGGATGATCCAGTGCATGACACCGATGTGATAAAGCACGGCGATTAAGGCGCTAAAAAAAATGACCACTGGTAAAACGCTGAAAGCAAAAATAAAGCCGAGATTACTGTCGACAGAAACCAAACCTCCAAACATGAAATCGATGCCTGCTCGGCTGAAGCCTAACAAGACTGCTATTTGCTCGGACGCAATGTTGAGGCCCGCCTGACCCCAATCGCTGAACAGGGCTACGTAACCAATGAACACCTGAAGTGCAAAAGCTAGACCCACTGTGCGCAGGTTGATCGCTCGGCGGTTAGAAGACAACAACCAGGCCACCAGCAGTAAAAACCCAATACCTAACAGACTACTCATAAGCCCCGCCCTAAACCTGAAAAACAATAAACACGATAAATTTTTCCCATATCATGTGTTGAGCGCGTTTATCGCAGGGGCACTCGAGTCAGAGGCAGCCAACGCAGCGCCTGAGACCTCAGCCTCTAACACTGTTAAAAAAGCCTCATAGTCACCGCCACAGGCCTCCAGTTTTTCCGAATCCAGCAGCGTTCGAAAGCCGTCGTTGCCCTGCTCAACAACCAGTGGCAACTTACCCAGAGTGTAGGCCGCTAAATCGGGACTTTGCTCGTCACGGTGTAACCATTGAAGTTTGCAAGACAGGCCTGAGTCTTTACGCCACCCAGCTTTTCCAATGGGATTCCAACCATGACTGATATCGCACAGAGCACAGTGCCGGGTACCCGCAAGCTTTCCCAAGGCATAGCCGAGCTCCCCAGAAAGGGTGCCATCTGCATCATAAATCGCAAAATACCGAGGGGTCACTGGTTACTCCGAACACCCTATGGTGCGCTGAGAAGAATGAGTTGGGGCCGCCCCCAGATAATACCCCATGATGCACTAAAGCCACACCGTTGACGGTTCCACTGCAACCCCATAAACGGTCTGTGGCTTTTACCGGTTAGAATCCAAGGCCTTGCGCTCTAGTGACGGTAGGATAAATTCAACGAAAGCGACCCAAACGCGCTGAAATCGTTTTTGAGAAAGGCTGTCTAATGTCCTGCGCAAAAGCCAGTTCTTCTGTGAAAAATTGGTCTTCTGCAACAAGGTAAAGCGTTAACAATCCAAAAGTTATGAAGGTGCCAACAACCGTGTTAAGACAATTGATATTCTCCTTTTTAAGCCTGCTGATTGGCTTGGTATGCAGCTCTGCAAATGCCTGGTGGGACGATGGGCACCAACAGGTTTGTGAACAAGCTGTTGCGCAAGTCCAGCCCGCTACCCTAGCGGCGATTGCAGACCTTCTCGATGCACCTTTAGGAGAGCTATGCAGTTGGGCTGACGAAATCAAAGGCCAACGTCCCGAAACCCGCCAATGGCATTACCTTAATGCCCCTCCCGATACCCTAAGCATTGGCAATGCTCCCCGTCCTGAGGGCGGCGATATTATTGCTGCACTCAACGAACAAATTCATCGCCTGAAGCACGCCCCCACTAATCAGCGCCGAGAGGCATTGTTATGGGTAGGACATCTGATTGGAGATCTGCATCAACCGCTGCATTTGGGCTATGCCAGTGATTTAGGTGGGAATACCTACCGCTTGGAATTACCCGAGGAGCTAGCTCTGCAATTGAACGAAAAACGTGAGCGAGTAAGTATGCACGCCGTATGGGACGGTCTGATTCTCAGGTACCAAGACCAACCGTCTGTAGCGGCCACCGCAACGCCCATTGAGCGACCTTTGCTGCTAAACCCCGAGGTCGAGATCATAGCTTGGGCCGATGAAACGCTATCGGTGCTCAATGACGCTAAAGTACATTACCGCCACGGCACTAGACTGCAAACCCTGACCAGCCAGTATTTGATCAGCAACCGTTCCGCAGTTGACCTACAAATACGCAGAGCAGCGACGCGACTTGCCGCATTGTTAGATTGGGCTTTTAGTCAGTCAAAGCGATAAAAAAAGGGCGCCCAAAGGCGCCCCATTGTTGGTTGTCGGGCACTCAGAACCGATAGTTCATACCAACCCGGATCTCCCAAAGCGAGGCATCACCGATGCGCGTTTGCGCCTGTCCGTTAGCCTGCTGATCCTGCGTTACGCCATAAGGGAAAATGGGCTTCTCCATAATCCCCCAGTCATCGTTGATTAAGTTCGTCAGGTTATCAACGACAATAAACGCACTGCCTTTGTGTCCATCGGAAAACCCAGGGAACTCCTGTGAAACACGCAGGTCCACTTTAAACCAACTGCTACCCTCTTCTTGATTGCGTGTGCCCGGCTCCACAAGAACATGGTCAACGAAGTCGAGATAGGGCGTAAAGCCGTAGGCCCCGATGGTGCCATCAGCCCCCTCAAGAGTGATGCTGTAGGGGTAGCCTGAATTGCCTTGGGCAAAGACCGTGAAACGAGTGGCGTTGTTACCAAACCATTCAGTCGAGTAGTTAAGAACTGCGGTAAAGCGATGCTCTATATTGTAGTTTGACGTAGACAAGACCTCTTCTTCAGGGTCATAGAAGGTGCGATTGACGTAGTTGGAAAACGCCACGGATGACGTCATTGGATTCACATCCTTTGCATCAGTCCACGCGTAGCCAAGTCGCATATCTAGACCAAAATCCCAGGCCTTAAACAAACTCACCGACAGCGACTCCGATTCATTGCCTTTGGAACTGTTGGTTAAGACAAACGATGACGTCCGAACACTATCGTAGATTGGGTAGCCGTTACCAAAGTCGTTGAACTCACCCGTAAATTCCAGGTCGCCGTGCTTATAAATTGCCGTGTCCTCGCCTCGAGTGATTTGAGCATCGGCACTCAGTACATAGCCATTGCCCATCTCCCAAGTTGCACCAAGGGCATACTTCCACTCTGTCGGTGCTTCAAAGTCTGGATCGAGGTAGACGATCTCAAAGTTACTACCATCTCCCGCCGCAACCTGTGCCGCGAGATTCTCAGGGACACCGTAGCCCGGCCCACACGTGGGTGCGGTATCTTCACAATAAACATAGTTTTGTGCGAATAGATCGACCCCGCCACGATCGGGTCCACGGTCCTGAGTCTGCACCGCCGTAGTGTTGGTGTTTGAGTAGACGTTGGAGTACCAAACATTAGGGTTGCCGCCTGAAAATAAGCCAATTCCGCCGCGAACAGTCACTGCATCGGAAGCGTCCCAAGTGAAGCCAAAGCGAGGCAACAGCAGATCAATACCGTCGAGGGTCGCGGTATTTGAGAAACCGTAGTCAGCGACAAAGTCGGGGTTCTCGTTGGGCACATCGTCAGTTTCGTAATAGTCATAGCGCAGACCAAAAGTCAGCAATAGGCTATTGGTCACCTGCCATTTGTCTTCGATGTAAAAGCTGCTGACGTCGTAGCTCCAGTCAACCGCCGCGTCGAGCTCGTTGTTACTCAGGGCATTACCGTAATAAACCCGGGCCGCGAGACCGTTTTCAAAATCATCAATACTGTTAAAACGCATCTCGGTATCGGTGTGCTGATAAAACAGGTTGTATACCTCGATAGACTCGCGCTCAAAGCCTCCCGTAATGGTGTGGTCACCGAGGTTGTAGTAGCCGCGCAAAACCATTTGGTCGGTGTCCCACTCGAGGTCATTGGCCTGACGGCTGTCATCTTGACCTAGATAAACGGTTACGCCGTCGCCCGCACGAATCTGAACTTCGCCAAAATCTGGGCCCGAAACAGACTGCTGCAGAAAATCAACGTTGCTGATGGAGTAGCGCACTTCAGTTGAGAAGTTGGCACTCCAATCGGAGTACCAATTGAGGGTGTATGAAGTGAGCTCTGAACCCCGCTTGTAAAAGTGCTTGTCAAATTCGAACTCGTTCAAGTCACCGTCTGAAGGCGAAAAGTTAAAGGAATCGTTGTACATGTAAGTAAAGGCAAGACGCTGGGTATCGGTGGCGTACCAATCAATCTTCGCCAGATACTTTTCATCTTCGAAGTCGAAGGCTTCGGCTACTGTACGACCGGCTTCATATCCGTAAACATCGCTGGAAATTTGTGCGATACGGTCTAGCTCTGCCTGTGATATCAGCACCTCGTTAACCGCCCCCGAACCAATTGAACCACGATCATTGAGGTCGGCACCGTCGTACTTTTCATAGGCACCATAGAAAAACAGCTTGTCTTCAATGAGCGCACCACCGAGTTCAAAACCCCAGCGTGTCTCCTCATAATCCTGAGACTCGATACTGTCCCCCTCCAGCTTGTCACCACGCAGGGAATCGGAGCCATAATCAAAAAATACTGAGCCCGACAGCTCATTGGCACCTGTCTTTGTCACGGCATTGACGTTACAGGCGGAAAATCCACCGTAAACAACACTCATTGGCGCCATCTCTACTGCGACACTGGAAATCGCGTCGTAGGGAAAAGGCATTCGCTGGGTCGGATACCCGTTGCTGTTTAAGCCAAAGCCATCATTGAGGCGAATACCATCAACCGTAAGACTGTTAAAACGTGGGTTTGCACCGTTACACTGAATGGCATCAACATCACCCCGAGATTGATCGACAAAAATTCTCGGATCTTGCTGGATAACATCGGTGATATTTCGGTTGATGGCAGGAGAATCCTCAAGGCTCTTTAAATCAAAGACAGCGTTAGGACCAATCGCAGTTTCCGCCACCGCAATCCGTTGACCGATAACAATAACTTCCTCTTCAGTGCTCAATGCGTAGTTGAGGACAGCTTGCTGACCCACAGCCAGCTGCAGATCATCGGTCATTGCCTTTTGCAGACCATTAGCGTCGACGCTGACGTCGTAAGTGACCCCCGCGGGAAGTCCCCGGACCGAGTAATATCCGCGCTCATCGGTAGTAACGCGTTTCTCGATACCCGTGCGCTGCGATGTAATCACAACATCAGCGCCGGCAACCGCTGCGCCGGACATATCGGTCACGCTACCGCGCACCATGGCTGAAGTTTCTTGTGCGTAAACAGTCCCGGGGAAGCTCGCGGCAGTGAAAACTGCAGCTCCAGCGATGGCGTGGGCAAGCGCTTTACGAGCGAAATACTTTGTAACGGGTGACGACATGAGTGATCTCCGAAGTAGTGGCTTAAGCAGGGGGAAAACCTGAGTCACTATGATGCGATAAAAATGATCTTTTTGAAGCAAAAAACCCCGCCTCTATCCAACTATTTACATATTTTTTGTTCCCGTTTTCGACAGCACTCATGGTCCTCACCCCAGATTCATAACCCCCAGATCAAAGAATCTTCTGAAGAGACTTAAATCCAAACCCTGAAATAGGCCGTAACGCCACAAACCCCTTTCGAGCACCTTATGCGCCACCTCCACTGGTTTCGTAACGACCTGCGCCTTAGCGACAATCCCGCCATTGCCAGCCATACGGCCGCGGATTCACTGCTTTGTGTTTATCTGATGCCCAAGCCTCGCCCATGGTGCAACCTCGTGGGTGTAGGTGCCCAGCGCGAACGCTTCTTAAGAGAGTCACTGCAGGAGCTTCATCTACAACTCGCTGAGCAGGGCCAAGCACTGATGGTGCTCGAGGGCTCTCCCGAACTCGTACTGCCCGATCTCGTCGCTAGGTTTGCCATCACTGAAGTGAGCACCACCTTTACGCCGGGTTCTCAGGAACGAAAGACCCTCGCATATTTAGATCAAAAACTGCCAGTCCCTCTGCAAGTGCATCGAGGCAACAGCCTCTTTGAGCCATCAGACCTGCCTTTTGAACTAGAAGACTTACCCAAGGTTTTCTCTGGATTCCGACGCGCTGTGGAAAAGCTCAATGTTCGAGGGCCTAGCCCTTCCACTGAGGTCCTGCCACCGCCCCCAGCCGCACAGTTTGATGCCATCCCACCTGCAGACACCTCGAAGCCGACCATGTTGCCTCTACCCGGGGGCCGCTCAGCAGGCCTGCGACGCCTGCGACAGTTCGTATTTGATGACCGCTCAATTACACAATACAAAGAGACGCGAAACTGTCTCGATGCGCTGGACGGCTCTAGCACACTGTCACCCTGGCTAGCCAATGGCAATTTATCAGTCCGGGAGGTTGCCCACGAGGTTTTCCGCTTCGAGCGCGAAAACCTCAGCAACGAGTCGACCTACTGGTTATTTTTCGAACTTCTGTGGCGCGAATTTTTTCACTGGCGCGCCGTTGTTGATGACGCACAAATGTTCAAGATTGGCGGTGGGTCAGGAAAGATACGCGCTAACACCTTCGATCCGAGAAACTTTGCCCGATGGTGTGCCGGAGATACCAACTTTCCCTTGGTCAACGCCCTGATGCGACAACTGGTGGCGACCGGCTGGATGAGTAACCGTGGCAGGCAAATAGCCGCGAGCTGCCTGATCAATGAACTGAAAGTTGATTGGCGATTTGGTGCGGCTTTTTTTGAAAAACACCTCATCGACTATGACGTGGGGAGTAATTATGGCAACTGGCAGTACATTGCAGGCGTTGGCAGCGATCCTCGCGGTGGCCGTCACTTCAATATTGATAAACAGGCCGGACAATGGGACCCACAAGGGGTTTTTACTGCCAAGTGGGGTGGCGATCGCCCCTCGCAGCCCCACTATGTCATTGACGCAGCTGATTGGCCCATTGGTGGGAACCACTGATGCCCCGTATGCGAAAGAAGAGCGATTTACCCACCAAAATCTGCCCGGTCTGCCAGCTGCCTTTCACTTGGCGCGCTCGCTGGAAAAATAATTGGGACGATGTGGTCTACTGCTCAAAACGCTGCGGAACTCAGCGTCACAAAGCACGCAACAAAAGCTAAGGGCAGGTAGGTAGCGCTCACGCCCCTTTGTCCGTTGGCCCCTCAGAGCCGACTTGACCCCTAAGAGAAGAGCCGCGTTGGTCCCTCTGAAATAATAACTCGTGATATTTCTAAATCTAACGCATCGCCACCTCTTGAGCCGCCTCGGCTCCAACACTTGGCAGCGTTGTCCAACCTGGCTCTCTCAGTTGGGGATAAGGCTTGGCTTTCGTTCACCCCTGAGCCTAGATGACTAAATTTGCTTTACAGCTGTTCCAGCAGGGTATTTGCCCAAGCCGTGATAGCTTGCTTCTCGTCAGGATCACGCTTTCGCCAGTTCCCCATAATCAAACCCATTCTTGGATTGGAGCTGAGTAACGCTGCGTTGCGATCGATAAAATGCCAATAGAGGCTGTTATAAGGGCAGGCCTCATCCCCCGTCATCTTTGCCGGATTGTAGCGACATTGCTTGCAGTGATTGCCCTGCTTCTGAATGTATTTTCCGCTTGCTGCATAAGGCTTGCTGGCCATGGCACCCTCATCCGCGAACAAAGCCATTCCCGCAGTATTGGGCAGTTCCACCCATTCATAAGCATCGACATAGACGGCCAAATACCACGCGCACACGCTTTGGACATCGAGTCCAGCTAGTAAGGCAAAGTTACCTATCACCATTAACCGCTGAATGTGGTGGGCATAGCCAAGATCGAGGGACTGGCTCAGGGCCCGCTGTAAGCAGCGCATGTCGGTCTGGGCGTTCCAGAAAAAATCTGGGAGAGGCCGCCTGGCATCAAAGGTATTTCGCTCTGCGTACTCAGGCATTAGCAACCAGTAAATTCCGCGCACGTACTCGCGCCATCCTAGAATTTGCCGAATAAACCCCTCAGCGGCCGCCAGAGAGCAGCGCTCAGCGCGATACTCGGCTTCCACCCGTTGACACAGCGCTAGTGGCTCGAGAAGGCCACAGTTGAGGTACATCGAAATAAGACTGTGGAATACCCAGGGCGACTCTTCCGGCAACGCGTCTTGGTAATTCCCAAAGTCTGCCAGCGTATAACGACAAAACCAGTCAAATTGCTCCTGAGCCCCTTCATGAGTCACCGCCAGGCGAAATTGACTTAGATCACCGGGGTTATCGGGAAAGTATTCGAGCACTTCGTTAATGACCTGCTGAGTGATGGCATCGGGGGAGACATCCTCACGCTCGGGTATCTCTACTTGATTACGCCAACCTTTACGGTTGTCAGCGTCATAGTTCCACTGACCACCACAAGGATCTTGGTCATCGAGCAACAGGCCGTAACGTTTCCGCATTTCCCGATAAAAATACTCCATGCGTAACTGTTTACGGCCCGTCGCCCACGCTGAGAAGTCGGCACTCGATGCTAAAAATCGTGTGTCCTCCAGCAGGTTTACGGCAACCCCGAGGCGTGGAGACCACTCACGCATCGCAGCCAGTAGCCGATGTTCGCCCGGGCTGCAGACTTCGATACTTTTTGCCCCATGCCTTTTGAGTGCATCCGCGCAGGCATCCTCGAGACTGGTAAGTCCTGCACTTATCTCAGTGTAATAAACGGTAAAACCACGCTCGCGTAGGCTCTGCGCAAAATGGCGCATCGCAGAGAAGATGAGTGCTATTTTGTGACGATTATGAGGCACATAAGAAGCCTCTTCCCGCACCTCTGCCAGTATGATGCCGTCGGCTTGAGGATCGGCAGCCGCTATTGCCGGATTGCTCCAACTTAGCTGATCGCCCAAAACAAGAATCAGTTTACTGTTTGGCATGTTGTTTATTAAACCTTGGTTATCATGATGCCTTGGTTAGTCGACTAACCAAGGCATAAGAAGCTCATTAACATTAACTTGGGCTCTGAGACGGGTCGCAAGCATAAACAACCCTGCAATTTTGCGATGAATGTACGCCACGTCGACGGGTGGCGCCTCCCAAAATTCTTTGTAACGCTGAATGTCACCAGCCATGGCTACTGCCTGTTTTGGAAGCTCAGAGTTTCCAAAGTCATAAGGCTCATCGCGGGTTAGCGGCGCCAGTACCACGGTTGCAAGCTGTAAAATGGTATCGCGATAGGGTGTTTTCTCGGGGCCTAATTTATAACCGATACGATTCGCCGCCTCGGCCATTGCGTCCTGGTTATCTGCCACCACCGCTTTAAGCAAGTCTAAGTATGCTCCAGTAAACGCTGCTTTAAAGCGGCGTGATGCGCCAAAATCGAGCAACACAACCTGACCGCTCTCGGAATCGTAACGGTAGTTAGCAAAATTGGGGTCTGTCTGAACCAGTCTTAACTCAAACATTTCAATTAACAACAACTCAAAGAGCAGTGACATGACCCGATTACGCTCTTCTTGATTTTCATGAATCACATCCTCAATAGGCACCCCTGGAACATAGGTCATTCCCAGTACACGAGAAGAACTCAAAGACGGGATAACTCTAGGCAGCAGAAAACGCTCGTCATCCCCAAGCGCTCGAACAAAGGCATTAAGGTAGCGGGCCTCTTGTTCGTAGTCGGCCTCCTCACGCAACTGCGCCTTAACTTCATCGAGCAGGGGGGCGATTTCGATGTGCTTAGGCAGCAGTCCGGAAACCCGCAGCAGGGTGGCGAGATTATCGACATCGGAGTCAATACTTTCCCGCACTCCCGGATACTGGACTTTAAGCACCGCCGACCGACCCTGCTTGGTCGTTAAACGGTGAACCTGTCCGATTGAAGCGGCCGCAAAGGGTTGAAACTCGAAATCACGGAGTTTGTTCTCAAAATCTGGTCCAAAAGCATCCGTCAAAACTTCTCTGAGCTGGGCATTAGGCATGGCGTAACCCGCATCTCGAAGTGTTGCGAGAATATCGGCTAGCTCCCGAGGCAGAAAATCGCCCGTGTCCATCGAAAAAATTTGCCCTAGCTTCATCGCCGCGCCACGCATCTCAGCGAGTTGCTTGGTAAGCCGCCGGGCGTTAGTGGGTGTCAACAACAGGTCTCGCGCCTTAGGCCTGTTTCCGGAAGCGACCTGCTTAACGCCCTCCGTAAGCATATTGCCCGCCACTCCCCCTGCTAGCCGCGCAAATTTACCAAAGCGCTGAACTCGGCCTCGTGGTACTGCCTGACTTTTCCCAGTCATGCCCTTCGCCCCCTTCGATGTTTTTTAGGGGCCTTGCGCTTGAGGTAAGGAGCAATCACGTCATAGGCGTTAAATTCGGCATTGAGCACAGCGATAAATGTAAATACCCCCGTCAGCTTCCGGGCCACCAGAGCAAAGTCAGCGCTGGGAATAGTGAACTGCCGACTCGCCACCGACTTTGCAACATGGCGCCCGGTGCGGTTAAGCAATGCCGAGCGGCCCCAACAATATTCACCTGACGCATTCAAAAACTCGGGAGGTAGCTGTGAGGGGTGTCGCAGCGGTTCCAGCAAATTCACGACAAAAGTCCTGAAGGTCTCCTGAGCATGGCTGCCCGCATCGTCCTTTAAACAACCCAACCGCTGCAATCCGGACAACAGCCCCGCATCGTCGTTGCAATGCCCTGCCACAATGGTGTCGCACAACGCCGCTTGCACGGACTCATCGAGGGTCATAACAGAGCCAAAGTCTAAAAGGGTCAGCTGATCACCCTCGGCACTGATCAGATAATTACCAAAGTTGGGGTCGCTTTGCATAAAGCCCAGCTCAAAGATCTCGACGAAAAAAAGCTCTAGCATTAAACGCCCCAAAGCGTTCCGCCGACCTTGAGGAAGGGCCGCGACCTCTGGAGAACCGGCTTGAAACCCTGGGACGTAATCCATGGTGAGCCATTGATTTCCAGAATAACGCGACCAAAAAGTGGGCACGCTCAGGGAAACACCCTCAACTGTCAGCGCATCATATTTTACGAGTGCACTGGCGAGCTTTTTCGCTATAGCCATTTCTCTCGGATAGTCGATTTCGGCATGAAGCTGGGTGCGCAAGGTCGCTAACCAAGAATCAAAGTCTTGGCTGATTGGAATCCAACGCGCCAACCGCAACATTTTGACGACGGCATCGAAATCTTCATCGAGCATATCGGCTAAATCGGGGTATTGAACCTTGACGACAACCGCGTCATCAGTGGCGACGACTCGAGCGCGATGTACCTGTGCCAGCGATGCTGCTGCAAGGGCATGAGGCTCAATTTCAAGTTCATTGTAACGAGAACCCAGTGCCACCCGGAGCAGCGGCTCCACATGACGCCAGTGCAAGGGCTGGGCCTGAGATTCAAGCTGGTGCAGAGCAGTGGTTAAAGGCGCAGGTAAGAAGTGTTCACCCAACAGCGCAAACATTTGGCCGATTTTGACGTAGCTGCCTTTGAGTTCACCCAGACTGCGAGCAAAGCGTTGAGCCTCTCGATCCAACCGCTCGCTATTACCCCCCTCCTCGCCCCGGAGCTTGCGCAACGCGCTATCAAAAGCAAAGGCACCTCCGGCCCGAGCACCCGCGATGGACAAGCTCAATCCACGGCTAAAGGCACCACGACGGATGGGTTTATTGTTAGTCATGGCAGTCCTACGTGGGACTGCGGTTTGCGGACTACCGGGGGCGGTAATTGCCCCCGGACAAAGCAGGGTCAGTCAAGCAGCAGGCTAGCTAAACGTTTACGGTGATGAATGGCATCTCCAAAGACCTGATGGCTCCACTGACCACGGCGGATGAACAGCGTTGAATCACAATCCCAGGTGAAGCCAATACCGCCATGAAACTGTACCGCGCGGTCTCCTGCATAGGACATGGTTTGTCCAGCCGATACCTTGGCCATACGGCAGGCTATTTCAGCATCGTGGCTCAGAGAATCAGCGTCTAACAAGGACGCCGCGTGATAGCAAAAACTGCGGGCATCCTCGACACCACAATAGATATCAACCGTGGGGTGCTTGAGTGCCTGATAGGAGCCAATGAGTTTGCCGAACTGCTTGCGCGTCTTCAAATAATCAACGATTACCGCCAAGCATCGTGCCGCACTACCCGCGGCTTCAGCAGCAGTCAGCAAGGCGCCAAGCAATCTATAGTCCCTTATTGCGGCCACAACATGCTCACCCGTGAGTACTGCTTTCGCTGCCACTCCGGTGAAGTCAATCTGTGCTGTACGCTTGGTAAGGTCAATGAGCGTATTAACCGATATCGCACCGGCTTTTAAATCTGCCGCGTCTACCACCGCAATGGCGGGAGCGTTGTCACACTGACCGACGACCAAAATAAGGCTGGCTTCATGACCACAACCGACAAAAGTTTTACTGCCACTTAGCACACCCTCTGTAGTCATCGTAAGGGCTAGATTAGCGCCGCCCCAGTCGCCTCCGTCAAGAAACGCAACCGTAGCAATACGACCCTCAGCGATCTCTTGTAACAAGGGCTCCTGCTCTGCACCACCGGCTCGCAGCAGTAATTGCCCTGCCAAGGTTGTGTCAATCAAGGGCGTGCCCAGCAAAGCGTGACCCATTGCCTCTGCAACCGGGATGACCGCGCTGATCCCCAGGCCTGCGCCCCCCACCATTTCAGGCAGTGCAATACCGGTCCAGCCCAAGTTAACAATCTCTTCCCACAGCTGGGGTTCGTACCCCTGATCACTCTCAAGGAATTCGCGAATTTTATCGGTAGGGGCCTTATCATTGAGGAAGCCACGGGCTACGTCCATGAGCATACTTTGCTCATCACTGAATTTAAGGGATACATTCCCAAGTACTGATGTCATCACTGCACTCCTTACTTGGGCAGACCGAGAACATGCTCGGCAATAATGTTGGCTTGTACCTGGCTGGTACCGCCGCCTATGGTGGCGCCAAAGTTAGAAAAATAAGCCCGCTGCCAAAACCCACCTCGGTGCGCGTTTGGGTCTTCAACATAAAGCGAACCCTGAGCGCCCTGCATAGCAGCGCCAAATAACTTCATACGCCTCGACCACTCCGTGCCGCGGTATTTGGACGACAATGGTAAACCCATGGGGAAGTCACTGGTTAAGGCAGGAACGCCCATTCGGCGCGCTGAAAGCGACAATGCTTTCGCCTCCATGATTAGGCCAACCGCTTCGTCTCGAACGGCGGGGTCGTCAAATACAGGAGCACCGTCACGCTCGAATCCTCGCAAATCATTGATCAAATCGTCGATTTCTATCGCCACCATCCAGTGTCCCGTTGCTTGACCTGCAGTCACACCACGCTCGTATTCAAGGGTTTTCATGGCGACACCCCACCCTTTACCCTCACCGACCATGAGTGTGTCTGCAGGAATTCGGGTATCGGTAAAAAATACCTGATTGAATCCGTATTCACCCGTAACTTTACGGATAGGTACCGCATCGACGCCGGCAACCTTCATAGGCGAAAGAAAAAATGACAGTCCATCGTATTTACGCTCGGCTGTGGGATCTGTGCGTGCAAGCAGAATCATATGATCTGCGTAGTTCCCCAGGGTCGTCCAAATCTTGGACCCATTGATCACATACTCATCGCCGTCACGTACGGCCTTGGTTTGAACCGCACCGAGATCTGAACCGTGATCGGGCTCTGAAAAGCCTTGGCACCATATTTCGTCACCGGAAAGAATGTGTTTCAGGTACTTCGACTTTTCGGCGTCTGTCCCCATTTCCAATAACAGCGGGCCAGTCCAGCCTAAGCCAATGGTATTAAACATGATCGGTGCGTTGCACCGAGCCATCTCTCGGTCAACTATGCCCTGATAGGCAGGATCTGCGCCCTGCCCACCGTATTCTGTTGGCCAGTGCATTCCTAAAAACCCGGCCTCCCAAACTTTGTGCTGCCAGGCTCTGAGAAAATCGAGCTGCTGCTCTGTCCCAACCTCAAGAAAACTTAAGGGTAGTAGGAATCCAGGGTCAGCCGGGACATGCTCTTTCATCCATGCCGCAACGTCGGCCTGAAATGCTTTTAGTGTTTCTTTAGACTCCGCCATGATGGCTCCTTTCGTTACAGTCCGTATTGACGAGATGCCAGGTCACGCATAATTTCTTCAGACCCCCCGCCAATCGCATTTACTCTCACTTCTCGATAAATCCGCTCAGTGCGGCTACCGCGCATAAAACCGAGGCCACCCAACACCTGCATAGCCTCCCGCGCGCAAAATTCCATGACCTCACTAGCCTGAACCTTGAGCAAGGCGATATCCGCGGGATTGGGTTCACCCCGCTCAATTGACTCGTTGCACACACGAATATAGGCCTGCGTGGCGTTTATTTTTTGTTTCATCATAGCAATTTTATGACGAATAACTTGATGATCGCCCAATCGTTTGCCGAAGGTTTTACGCTCGCGAGCCCAGCTCACCGCCTCCTCCATGCAGACTCTCGCCGCCGCCTCCATGTGGATCGCCATGCCCATACGCTCGCTATTAAAGTTCGTCATGATCACCCGGAAACCCTGATTTTCTTCACCGATCAGCTGTGTTGCAGGCACCCTGACATTGTCGAAGTACAGCGTGGCCGTATCAGAAGCCCACCAACCCTGCTTTCGGTTTAGAGGTGTGCGGGAAAAGCCCTCGGCATCGGTGGGAATCAAAAGCATGGAGACGCCACCGGCACCCTCACCGCCCGTACGCACGGCGGTAGAAACCCAGTTCGCGCGCATCCCCCCGGTGATGTAGGTTTTTGACCCATTAACCACGTAGTCGTCACCGTCACGCACCGCCGTAGTCTGGAGGTTAGCCACGTCAGATCCGCCACCCGGCTCGGTAATCCCAAGTGAAATCCATGCTTCCCCCCGAAGTATGGGGGGCGCAATTTCGTCCTTCATGGTTTGGGAGCCCCAATTGATAATCGGCGGCAACCCAATATTGTGAACCATTAGGCTAGCGTTAATACCGCCAGCACCAACACGTCCAAGCTCCTCCGCAGTGATCTGCCCCAGCCAAACATCACCCGGAGTTCCGCCGTAGGCCTCCGGGTAGCTCAGCCCCAATAACCCCACCTCGGCAGCCTTTGGCCACAACCCAATTGGAATCTCTCCGGCCTCATCCCAATCGTCGGCATAGGGCATAATTTCAACATCAATAAAGCGGCGTAGCTGCTCCCTCCAGGCATGATGTAAATCAGTCAGGTTGGGGTTAGGTAGTTGGGCACTGTCAAAATCGAGGCTCATAGGGTCTAACTTCTCTATCTCGAGGCGTCTGCAAGGCCTTGTGTGGTGTTTTTGAATTTTGAGTAGGTTTTTATACCACGGGTTCACGCCGGTGTAACCCAAAGCCCCGACAAGCGTACAATGTACGCCCCTAGGCATCCGTGGAGCGCCACACTCCGTATGCCTGTTGTAGAGATATTGACCAGGAAAAGTAATGAGTTACCGCGGCACGACCGACTACGATCATGGCACGCCCCCGTTAACCGGGGTGTTGGTCACCAATCTGGGGACGCCACAAGCGCCCACGGCTAAAGCGCTGCGCCCATACCTCAAGCAATTCTTGAGCGACCCCCGAGTTGTAGAAGTACCCCGATTGATTTGGTGGCTTATTCTTAACGGTATCATTTTGAACACGCGGCCAAAGAGATCAGCTGAGGCTTACAGCGAAGTTTGGACCGATCGCGGATCTCCTCTGCTATACCACCTCATGGATCAGGTCAGCGGAATCGAGGAGCGACTGAAAAGCCGAGTAGGTGATCACGTGATGGTGCGCGGCGCGATGCGCTACGGGAATCCATCGATTCCCAGTGTTCTCCAAGATCTATTCAACGCGGGCATTCAGCGGCTCGTCGTGCTGCCCCTTTACCCCCAGTATGCGGGGCCCACGACGGGCTCTACCTTTGATGAAATTGCGGCTGATTTTGTAACCCGCCGATGGCTACCCAACTTCCGGTTTATTGCCAACTACTGCGATGATCCGGGTTATATCGCTGCGGTTGCCGCGTCGATTCGTCAACATTGGGAGCAACATGGACGTGCCGATAAATTAATATTTAGCTACCACGGCAGCCCACAACGTTACCTGCAAAATGGCGATCCGTATCATTGTCAGTGCCATAAAACGACGCGACTCGTTGCAGAGGCTCTAGGCCTCGATCCCAACGACTATTTATCGACTTTTCAGTCGCGCTTTGGTCGGGAGGAGTGGATAAAACCCTACACCGATGAAACACTCAAATCCCTCCCCGAAAAAGGTGTGAAATCACTACAAATTATTTGTCCGGGTTTCTCTGCCGATTGCCTTGAGACCATCGAAGAAATTGGCATGGAGAATCGAGACTATTTTCTCGAGGCCGGTGGCACACGCTACGAATATATCCCATGCCTTAACGCGAGCACGGATCACCTTGATGCCCTGACTGATCGCATCCAAAGAGAGTTGATAGGCTGGGAGGCGTCTGCATACGACCCCCAAAAATCACGCTCAGAAGCCGAAGCGTTTGGAGCTGTCCGCTAGCCAGCTCACAGCTGAAGAATGTGGGCAGGCTCTACGACGCCAATCCCCCAAGCGATAGCAATACCCAGCATGAAAAGTAGCGTTAATTTGCCACGGTCGTGACTGTGAAATTGAATTTCCGGTAACAAATCACCCAATGCGATACAAATAAAAGCACCGGCGGAGAAAGCTAAGGCCGCAGCTAATATTCGACCGTCAGCGGGCGACAACTCAACGGAATACCAAAATATTACCGCAGCAACGGGGCACAGAAGCGAAAATATGAGGTTGATCCAATGCCTGCGCCTGGGTGACTGGCCGGATGCCGCAAGGACCGTTTCAATAGACAAGGCATCCAAGGGTTTGTGCAAGAATATCGCCAAGAAAACGCCTAGACCCAAAATGCCAGCATCCGACCCGGTGCCCGCCCGCATCACTGCACCCAGCGCAATCCCGTCCACCAGGGTATGAATCGCAAAACCCAGCAACAGTCCCATCCAAGTGAAGGGCCCTCCGGGAGGTTGGATGTGGCTGTGATCATGGGCGTGTCCATGGCTGTGTGTATTGGCACCGCCCTCACCGCAGCTGCCATGAGCTTCGTCAAAGTCATGCTGATGAAAGTGAAACAGCCGCAACAGCACCAGCATGAAAACTAGGCCAGCCATAACCCAGGCCATGGCAAAATCAATCGTCGCTGCTTTAGCGAGTGCAGCGTGGGGAATGAGATGGAAAAAAGCCACCCCTAACATCAAACCGGCCACCAGACTCATAATCAGCTGCGTTCGGGTGTGCGTCATCTGAAAGCGACGAGGTAACCAGCCACCCAAAATACTCACCCCAAAAATAGCGGGCAAATAGACGAGTAACAGCACCATCGCAGCACTCATACACTCACCATGTTGTCGCGATGAATAATCTCTGCGTCGCCACCATAGCCGAGAATAACGGGGATATCCTTGGACGGCTTACCCTGCAATTGAAGCGCTTCCTCGGCACTGTAGTTAACTAGACCTCGAGCAATTTGGCGCCCATCAACATCCACGCAGGCCACCAGGTCACCCCGCACAAAATCGCCCTCTACGGAAATAACCCCCACGGGAAGAAGTGACTTATCCCCCGCAGCCACAACGGCAGCCGCACCAGCGTCGAGCACTAGGCGCCCTTGAATGTGAAGCAAGCTAGCTAGCCACTGCTTACGAGCACTTTGTGGCCGATGCCGAGTGCTTAGCAGAGTGCCTAATTGCTCTCCCGCGGCCACCTTGGGAATGACCTCGGGTACTCGACCATTAGCAATCACGGTTACCGCACCTGATCGCGCTGCCAATCGAGCAGCATTGAGTTTGGTGACCATACCGCCCCGTCCAAACTGGCCGCCTTCACCAACCATTGTGTCCAGTCGGGGGTCATCAACCTCCGCGGCCGAAATTACAGCCGCGTCTGGATTTTCACGAGGATTTGCGTCACAAAGCCCGTCCTGGTCGGTGAGCACTAGCAGGACATCGGCGTCTATCAAATTTGCCACCAACGCCGCCAAGGTGTCGTTATCACCGAGGCGAATTTCATCGGTGACCACTGAATCATTTTCGTTCACAACCGGGATAACGCCCAAATCGATCAGGCGCCCCAGTGTTCCACGAGCATTGAGGTAACGGTCTCTTGCGAGAATATCGGCGTGGCTCAGCAAAACGAGAGCCGTGGTAATGCCCTGAGGAGCCAGTGCCTCCTCGTAACTGCGGATCAGTGCTGACTGACCAACAGCGGCGGCCGCCTGCAACGAATGGAGGTCCTCTGGACGATCTTCAAACCCTAGCCGAACCGCACCTGCTGCTACGGCACCGCTGGAAACCAGCACCACTTCGCAGCCTCGCTCTCGCAAAGTGATCAGCTGCTGCACCAAACCATGAATAACGCCTTTATCGAGGCGACGACCATCTGCGGTTAATAAAGCACTACCCACTTTGACCACCCAACGGCGCGCAGTCAGTAAAATCTGGCGATCATCTGTGATCAAAGACGGTACTCCACAGTCACCCCGTCGTCACCATCGTCGTCGTCTTCAACTTGTTCACTGCTTTGACCGCGACTCTCATTCCTTTTTGCACTGCGCAGCGCTTCGATGCGCTCTCGTGCTTCTTGCTGCATTGCCGTTTGAGCCTCGCGCTCGGCTTGCATTGCCGCTTCATCCTCGGCAAGCATCTCATTGAGGTCTTCAATGTAAGTCATCAGATCGCCACTGAGCCTTCTCGTACCCTCACGGCTCAACGCTGAAATTTCATAGACAGGGCCGGTCCAATTCAAAGCAGACAGCACAGCAGCTTTTCGCTCAGCGAGTAGCGTCTCGTCGATCAAGTCCACTTTGTTGATAATTAACCAGCGAGGGCGTGACGCCAACGTAGGGCTAAATCGCTCGAGCTCGCGAACAATACTCACCGCCGCCTCTGAAGGGTCGCTCTCATCAAGGGGGGCGATGTCGACCAAGTGCAATAAAATTCGGTTTCTCGTTAGGTGCTTGAGAAAGCGTATGCCCAGGCCAGCACCCTCGGACGCGCCTTCTATTAGGCCTGGTATGTCTGCTACGACGAAGGACCTGTAGCTGTCCACCTTGACGACGCCCAAACTCGGTATCAGCGTAGTGAAAGGATAATCAGCTACTTTAGGGGTCGCCGCTGAAATCGCACGAATCAACGTAGATTTTCCTGCATTGGGCAAACCCAACAATCCCACGTCAGCCAAGACTTTGAGCTCAAGCTTCAATCGGCGATTTTCTCCTGCTGACCCCGGAGACGACTGCCGAGGCGAACGATTTACACTAGATTTAAATCGCGTATTGCCCAAGCCATGAAATCCACCCTGAGCAACGAGCAACTCTTGCCCAGCCTCTCGAATATCGCCTAGCACCTCACCCGTATCTTCATCGAGTATGGTGGTACCAATGGGAACGGGCAGCGTCAGGTCTTCCCCCGCCTTACCCGTACAGTTGCGGCCTTTACCCGAGCTGCCGGCCTCTGCCCTAAATTTTCGCGTGTAGCGATAATCGATCATCGTATTGAGGGAGGCATCCCCAAGTAGGATCACGCTGCCCCCATCGCCACCATCGCCACCGTCGGGGCCACCGAAAGGAATATATTTTTCCCGTCGGAAGCTAACACAGCCACCGCCGCCATTTCCCGCAAAAACCTCGATGGTTGCTTCGTCGACAAATTTCATGACTCATCCCTCCGGGATGTGCACTGCTGCGCCTGTTTAGCCGCAGCCCAAAACAAAAAAGCCCCGTCAGCTGACGAGGCTTTGTGTCACCATGTGATCGCTGTACCTAGGCGCTGACGACCCGAACCTGCTTTCGGTTACGGGGGCCACCAACATAGAACTCGACCTTACCAGCCGACGTGGCGAACAAGGTGTGGTCCTTGCCTACCCGAACGTTATCACCAGCGTGAAATTTTGTGCCGCGCTGGCGCACGATAATACCGCCAGCAGGGATCTCTTGACCACCAAAGACCTTGACGCCCAATCGCTTGCTTTCTGAATCGCGACCGTTCCGAGTACTACCGCCTGCTTTTTTGTGTGCCATGGAAGCCTCCTATTAGCCCGTTATGCCAGTGATCTTGACCTCAGTGAACCACTGTCTGTGGCCCGTCTCATTTCGGTAGTGCTTACGTCGATTAAACTTCACGATACGAATTTTTGCATGGCGCCCGTGGGAAACCACCTCCGCGGTCACTTTGCTGCCCTCCACTGTGGGAGCACCAATCTTAACGTCCGCGCCCGCGCCAACCATGAATACACGGTCAAATTCGATCGTGTCACCGGTTGCAACTTCAAGTTTTTCCAACTTGAGCACTTCGCCTTCTTCAACACGGTGCTGCTTGCCACCGCTCTCAATCACTGCATACATCAGACTTTTCCTCGTAGTTAGCCGGCTCGCAAAATTTTCAACCGCCGGAAAAGCAGCGGGGCAGAGCGTCGGCACCAGATGAGCAAGACAACCCCACGGGTTATCAGGCTCGGGCGCGGATTTTAGGTGAGGAAGCCCCGAACTTCAAGTGTGTTTATTACTTGTCTCTATTTTAACCGACTTCGACTAGCCAGCATGGCGCAGAACCCAGCAAGCCCCTATAATCCGCTGGCCCAAGGAGAGCCCTCTTGATTACATCGATACGTGCCTGCGTTGCGGATGAGTTCCAGCAGGTCAATGAACTCATTATTGAACAGTTAAAGTCAGACGTCGCCATGGTGGAAAACGTCGGGCATTACATCGTCGACGCAGGTGGCAAGCGCCTGAGACCACTTTTAGCGCTTTTAGCAGCCAGCGCTCAGGGTGGCATTGATCTGTCAGATATCAAATTTGCAGCTGTTGTAGAGTTTATACACACCGCGACTCTACTGCATGATGACGTGGTGGACTTATCGAGCTTACGTCGAGGCCGGGCTACGGCCAACGCGGAATTCGGTAACGCACCCAGTGTCCTAGTCGGAGACTTTATTTACACCCGAGCGTTTCAACTCATGGTTAAACTGGGCGATCTATCACTCTTGCAGAGCATGGCAGATACCACCAACACCATTGCGGCAGGTGAGGTTCTTCAGTTGATGCGTGCAGGGGATCCCTCGGTCACCGAGTCTCAATATCTCGACGTTATTGACCGTAAAACAGCCGCCCTCTTCGCTGCTGCGTGTAGAGGCAGCGCCATTTTAAAGGGCCGTGATACGACTCAGCAGGAACAGATGGCCGCTTACGGCCGGCATTTAGGCATTGCCTTTCAAATGATTGACGATGTTCTCGACTACACCGGTGACCCCCAAGTCACGGGAAAGCAAGTCGGCGACGATCTCAATGAAGGCAAACCTACACTCCCGCTGATTCACACCATGGCATCGGGCAGTGCCGATGATGCTGCGATCGTTCGAGACGCACTTTCCCAGAAAAACAGTGAAAATCTTACCGGTGTGATCGCCGCCGTACGCCGCTCGGGTGGTATCGACTACACCCGTGAGCAAGCCGTGCTCCATCAACAATCAGCCCTGGCTGCCCTGGAGAGTCTAACCCAGTCACCAGCTTTAGAGGCACTGCACGAATTGGCTGATATGGCCATAAATCGGGAACGCTAACGCGGCTCATCGCGTTTAGCCCCCCATGTACCCCAAGAGCTCTTCAGTACGAGCTTCCATCAACGCGCGATCACCGCGGCTTTCCACGTTCAATCGAACAACTGGCTCGGTATTGGACATACGCAGGTTGAAACGCCAGTCGCTGTTCTCAATACTCAGACCATCGCGATGCTCAACCCGTAATGCAGTCGGTCCGTAGTGCGCTTCAACGGACGCTAAAAGCGAAGCCGGATCCTCCACGCGACGATTGATCTCGCCTGAGCAAGGGAATTCCGCCTCTCGTGCGGCAACCAGCTCGGCGATGGATTGTTTTTTCTCGGACATCAATTCAGCCACCAACAGCCAAGGAATCATGCCGCTGTCGCAGTAGGCAAAGTCTCTGAAATAATGGTGGGCGCTCATTTCACCGCCGTAGATTGCGTCGACCTCTCGCATACGCTCTTTAATAAACGCATGACCCGTTTTACTGGCAACAGCTTCTCCCCCTGCCGCAGCCACAATGGCCTGAGTATTCCAGGTCAGTCTCGGGTCGTGCACCACACGTTGAGGGCCCTGCTGCGCCAGAAACGCCTCGGCCAGTAACCCAACAATATAGTAGCCCTCAACAAAATCCCCTTGAGCCGTAAAAAAGAAACAGCGGTCAAAATCGCCATCCCAGGCGATACCTAGGTCAGCGCTATTCGCGCGAACTACGCTGGCGGTTGCCTCGCGATTTTCTTCGAGAAGGGGGTTGGGAACGCCATTGGGAAAGTGCCCATTAGCCTCGTGGTGCACCTTGCTAAATTTAAAAGGCAATTCAGGCTCAAGGGCATCGATCACTCGGCCCGCACCACCATTACCCGCGTTACACACAACGCTGAGGGGTGCAAGATTGGCTACATCAACATAACTCAGCAAATGTTGAATATAAGGCGACAGCGTCGAGGTAGTCTCATAGCTACCTTTACTACCGGAATCACGTCCCCGACGTTGTTCCGTAAGACGACGAATCTCCGCGAGACCGGAATCCCCCGAGATGGGTTTAGCGCCTTCCCGGACAAACTTCATGCCGTTGTAATCTTTGGGATTATGGCTTGCCGTTACGACAATGCCGCCACCGACGCCTAAATGATCCGTAGCGAAGTAAATTTCCTCGGTGCCACACAGCCCAATATCAACAACATTGACCCCTGAGTCGCGCAAGCCGTCGATTAAAGCGCCTTTAATAGCTTCACTGGTCAGGCGAATATCATGACCCACCACAACGCTACCGGGGTCTATAACCTCCGCATAGGCTCGCCCAATTCGACGGGCCACGTCTTCGTTAATCTCATCAGGTACTCGCCCACGGACATCATAGGCTTTGAAGCAGGGTAAAGACTCAGACATAGGAGTTATGGCCTGTAAATGGTTTCATAAACGTGGTTAGTGGCTTCAACAAAGCCTGGCACGCTGCCGCAATCAAAGCGCCGCCCTTCAAATTTGTAGGCGATGACACCTCCGGTATTCGCCTGTTGCTGGAGGGCATCGGTAATTTGTATCTCGCCAGAGGCTCCGGGCGCGGTACCGCGGATAATGTCAAAAATATCGGGCGTCAGTATATACCGCCCAATAATCGCCAAATTGGATGGCGCTTCAGCGGCATTGGGCTTTTCGACCATGCGCTCAACACGATAGATGCCGTCTCGTAACTGTTCACCGGCGATCACCCCATAGTTGTGGATATCTTCGTCAGGAACCTCCTGAACCGCCACAATAGAGCAGCCAAACTCCTCGAACAGCTGTGCCATTTGCGCCAGCACACTGGGACCTCCCGTGTTCAAGCATAAGTCATCCGACAGAACCATACCGAAGGGCTCGGGTCCAATCAGTGGCTCACCGGTCAATACCGCATGCCCCAAGCCCAACATCTCGCGCTGTCTGACCATGGTAAAGATACCCTGATCAATGACATCACGAATACTTCCCAGCAGCGACTCTTTACTGCTGCCGGAAATCTGATGTTCGAGTTCATAACTGATATCAAAATGATCGGCGATGGCGCGCTTGCCACGGCCAGTCACCAAGGCACAATTGGTCATGCCCGCCTCGATAGCCTCCTCCACTCCGTACTGAACCAGCGGCTTGTTGACCACCGGCAGCATCTCCTTGGGCATGCTCTTGGTCGCAGGTAAAAAGCGCGTGCCATAACCAGCAACCGGGAATAAACATTTCCGTAGCATCATAACTCCGTAAGTTTAGCGTCCGTAAACATCTTCAAATCTGACAATATCGTCTTCCCCCAGATAAGAGCCCGACTGAACTTCGATAAGCTCTAGCGGGCTTTTTCCAGGATTAGCTAAGCGGTGAACCGTGCCCAACGGGATATAAGTCGACTGATCCTCAGTAAGACTAAACACCTCCTCACCCCGGGTGACTTCAGCCGTGCCCTTCACCACAACCCAATGCTCAGCACGATGAAAATGCTTTTGTAACGATAAAGTTTGCCCTGGCTGCACAATGATGCGCTTCACCTGGAATCCCGCGTCGGCTGCCAACGATTCGTAGGACCCCCACGGACGGAAAACACGCTGGTGTACCGTCGCCTCGGTGCGGTCGGCCGTTTTCAGTGCGCTGACGATTTCCTTTACCCCTTGGACATTGTTTCGATCCGCAACGAGCACAGCGTCCGCAGTTTCCACAACTACAAGATTATTAACTCCCGTTGTTGTGACTAGACGTGATTCGCTACGAACATAGCTATTGGTGGTTTCATGGGTGAGAACATCCCCCTGAACCACGTTGCCCGCTGTATCAGCGGCGCCCACTTCCCACAGTGCAGACCACGCGCCAATATCACTCCAGCCACAATCAAGCGGTACGATACCGCCACGATCAGTATGCTCCATCACCGCATAGTCAATACTATCGGAGGGGCAAGCGAGAAAAAGATCTGCGTCCGGGCGCAAAAAATCAAGATCCCGAGTAGCACCGTCCATAGCAGCACTACATAGCCGGTGCATCTCGGGCTGATGTTGAAAAAGCGCATCGAGGTAGCTTTGAGCGCCCAAGAGAAACATGCCGCTGTTCCAATAAAAATTGCCGGCCTTGAGGTATCTACCGGCAGTGTCGGCATCGGGCTTTTCCACAAACTCAGCAAGCTCGAAAATGCCCGTGGAAAGCTTTTTACCACCACGGATATAACCATAGCCCGTCTCGGGTGCCGAGGGCACCACCCCAAAGGTAACAAGCTGCCCTTCTTCAGCCCCTTGGAGACCCTGCTGTACCGCCGTCAGGAAAGCACTCGGGTTACCAATGTGGTGGTCCGCAGGCAAAACTAGTAGGGTCGCGTCGGGGTCTTCCTGAACAGCGTGTATCGCTGCCAAGGCAATTGCAGGTGCCGTGTTTCTGCCTGCGGGCTCTAAAATCAAGGCACTAGCTGGTGTCGTAATCTCGCGCAACTGCTCGGCAACCAAAAAACGATGTGCTTCGTTACACACGACAATCGGGGGGGCTGTCTGCAGACCAGCGAGGCGCTGACTGGTTTCTTGCAGCATCGACTCGTCTCCGCCCAAGGGAAGAAATTGTTTAGGTCTACCTTGTCGAGAAACGGGCCATAATCGGCTACCAACGCCGCCAGATAAAATAACAGGTACGAGCATCGTTCGAATCCTTCCTATGTTGTGAATTCAAATGGTAGTCAGTTCACTTCGATTGTATGCGCATTAACTACAGCCGCCGTTGTTGCGCTTTTGAATCTTTGAGCAGTAAATGCTGCTCAAGCACTG